>Ga0268362_100006_pt1 | contig 286014 bp, 265 predicted proteins | sample MetcocultureR2M_FD_197214 | JGI IMG/M metagenome (GOLD analysis project Ga0268362, IMG submission 197214) | Soil microbial communities from Anza Borrego Desert, Southern California, United States - Methanotrophic co-culture R2-M | ecosystem: Environmental > Terrestrial > Soil > Desert | place... | reverse complement strand
AAAGACTTTCCATTCCGTGTCAACCCCTCTCTCTCCCTCCCCGCCACCCGCGGCACTCAAAACCGCCAGCACCGGAAGAGCTGCACATTATTCCCTAACCCACCCACCCTGTCAACTGCTCGGGTTTTAAAAGTCAACTTACCACCCAAACCCAAACCAATCCTGCGGCGAGTTAATCGACCGCATATCTATCACGAGCTTGACGCATTAGCTCAATGATCTGATTGCCATTAAATTTTAGAACGCAGCAACAGCAATCTCGCCTCCCCTTAGGAACCTCAGTCTTTAAGACGGTCTATTACTGGCCCTCGTTCGCAAGGGCATAACCATTAACTGGCCTATTCTGGTCGTCCCTCGATCGCGGGATATCGATGCCTGACGGCTATACGTTCGACGAGGCGAACGCGGTTCGTCATTGTCATACGTTCGTAATATTTCGGTAACGAAATAGTCATAGTCTCCCCTTAATCTTTTGTTGCTTTGGCGCGATCGATTGTTGAGATGTAACCAACAGCCCAAAAAATGGGCATATGCCAAAAAGTTGCGTCGGCTCTAGAGGCGCAATTCTTCGAGCACAGTTTTACGATTGGGGGAACAATGAGATTTAAACACTTAGCCTGTGCGATGTCCGTTGCATTTACCGGAGTCGGCGCGAATAACGCGTATGCACTCGACCTTTATATGGACAGCAAGACCAAGCAAATTTACGCAGAACCCGGTCCGGGGCGCGTACGACTCGGCAACTTTGAAAGAGTCGACGAAGAAGCGACCGAAGAACCCAAAACGCCTAAGAAAGCCGCAAATTCCAAGGGGGACGGCGACCAGATTAGAGCCGTAGAGGCACGCCTTAATAAAAAAATCGATGCTTTAGCCAATAAGCCCAAAGCTCCGGATGACGCCAAGGTCACTCTTGGCGCAAAGGGACTTCAGTTTCAATCGAACGACGGAAACTTCAAATTCGCCATCAACGGGCGCCTCCATGCGGACGCCGCCATCCAGTCCGGCGACAAGTTTGTAACTTATAACGACAACGATCCTAGTAACGGAAGCTTCGATCCTGCCGACGAAGAAGCGACAAAGAGAGATCTCGACTCCGGCACCGAACTCCGCCGTGTCCGTATCGAGGTCGCCGGCCAGTTCTTCAACGACTGGAAATTCAAGCTGCAACCGGACTATGCCGACGAGCAAGTCAGACTCAAGGACGCGTTCGTAAAATACACCGGTTTCGACTGGGGCGAATGGACCATCGGCCAAAGCAAGCAACCGTACAGCTTTCAGCAGATGATGAGTTCCAACGACATGCCGTTTATGGAACGTTCGTTGGAGTATGCTTTCACCGATGTTTCTGTGAACCGTGCGATTGGCCTCCGCTATGATCATTACGGTCGCACATGGACCGCCGCAGCTGGCATTTATGGCGATACGGCAACACGGCAAGCTGACAGCGCGGCGGACGACGAAGGCTGGGGCGCGTCGGGGCGCGCTACTTGGGCTCCCTGGTTTAAACCGGGCGAGCTGTTCCATGTCGGCGCTTCTGCCGCTTACCGAGTACCGCAGCAGGGCGACAAAACCGTTCGGTATCGCAATCGCCCCACTCACATCGATCACTTCTATCCGATCGATACCGGGAATATCGGAAATATCGACGATGAGGTGTTTTTCAACGCCGAGGCAACGGGCGCCTACGGCCCCGTTTCGTTCGAAAGCGAATATAACGTGGCCTATTTGCAACGGAACGGGGATGGAACCGAAGACGCCAAGTTCGACGGTTGGCACTTCGACGTGATGTATAGCCTGACCGGCGAATCGCGGGCCGCCGCCTACGATCCGAAAGATGCCGTCATTAAGCGTTTAACGCCCAATCGAAACTTTGACTTGGCCGGCGGCTGGGGCGCCTGGGAACTCAAAGGCCGCATTTCGCAAGTCAACATGAACAAGATCGGTACGCCCGGCGAACGTGGCGGACGCGAGACAGCGGCGACCCTCGGCGTCAACTGGTATCTGAATCCGTGGTTCCGGTTGATGCTGGACTACACCCATGTGATCGATATAGATCTCGGCACCGCCGGGACAAGTCGAGCACTTCTCGAAGGGGATCCGTCAGATCTCGACACGGTTCAGATGCGTGGCTCCCTGGCCTTCTAAACGAGCCATTTAGCTCATCTGTCAAACCGAGAACCCCGCGAAAGCGGGGTTCGTCTTTGATACGCCGCAGATACCTGCTCCAAAGCATGCCACCTGACCGGCGCAGCTGTGCTTGCTTGCTTTACATTGTTATGATTTCTAAGGCTTTTCAATGTCATAACTTACCCCGCAGCGGTAGCCTTATCCAAAATCTAACAGGGAACACTGTTTCATGGAATTCAAGGATTATTACAAGATCATGGGTGTATCCAGAGACGCCTCGCAAGAGGATATAAAGCGAGCCTATCGCAAGCTCGCCCGCAAATATCATCCAGACGTCAGCAAGGAACGTAATGCCGAGGAGCGCTTCAAGGAACTTGGCGAGGCTTATGAAGTTTTGAAAGACCCGGAAAAGCGCGCGGCTTACGATCAAATCGCGGCCGGTCGCCAGCACGGCGAACGTTTTACGCCTCCACCCGACTGGGCATTTGACTTCGACTTTGGTGGTGGCGGTTTTACGGGGAGCGACGCAAGCGGATTTAGCGATTTTTTCGACAGCCTATTCGGCCGGGCTACGCGAGGCGGGCGGCGAGAACCCCGTAGCGGCTGGACCGGACCTCTATCTGGCCAGGATCAATATGCCAACATTTACATCAGCCTCGACGAGGCATTCTCGGGAGGGACTCAAACGGTTACTCTTGCGAGCCCGGAAATCGATGCAAAAGGCAGGGTTGTTAACAAGACCCGCACCTTAAACGTCAAGATACCGAAAGGCGTCAAAGAAGGACAACGCATTCGCCTGTCCGGGCAGGGCGGATCGGGTCGGCTGGGCGGCACGGCGGGTGATCTTTATCTGGAAATACGATTTAAGCCTCATCCATTCTTTCGCGCCGAAGGCGCGGATATCTCGCTGGAGTTGCCAGTAACGCCCTGGGAGGCCGCTCTCGGACTTTCGGTTCCCACACCGACGTTAGGCGGCAAAGTCGAACTCAAGCTCCCTCCTAACTCTCAAAGTGGGCAGAGGCTGCGCTTAAAAGGCCGCGGGCTGCCCTGCACTCCACCAGGAGATCAAATTGTAACTCTGCGCATCGTGATTCCGGAGGCCACAACCGCGGAGGCCAAGTCTCTCTATAGAAAGATGGCCGAGGTCATGCCGATGAATCCACGGGCGCATATGGGAGCGTGAACATGACGAATCGGACCGCTACCTCCTCGTCCGGCATTGTATTGGACGAAACGATTAAACTATCTCTGGTAGATGTATGCGAGGCATGCAGAGTCGACGCGGAATCCATTTTTGAAATGGTTAACGAAGGAATTGTCGATCCAGAAGGCTCGGAGCCGATGAATTGGCAATTCAACACCGCCGCGTTACGGCGCTTGCAAACGGCGTTACATCTGCAACGCGATCTCGGGGTTAACCTGCCCGGCGCGGCACTGGCATTGGATTTACTCGAAGAACTCGAGGCTTTACGCCGACGCGCGCTGTAAGTGACATTTTAGGGCCTTCTATGAACACGCTGAACCACATACACCACGGTCTACACCATACTTTGCATTCGCTTGCCGAAGGCTGGTCTGCCTTGAAACAACGAGCGTCCCATGCACTCACGCGCTTTACACTTCGCGAGCCTCCTCACGAAGGGGGAAAATTGACGCAGGGAGCGTCGCGATGGGGTTTATTGCCAGCGGAAGTGCGGGAGGAGAATGATCGGATTACGATCGATATAGAAATCCCGGGAATGGAGGCCGACGATTTCGAAATACAAATCCTCGAAGATCAGCTAATCGTCCGGGGCGAAAAGCGAAATGCGCACGAGGGAAGCATTGGCGAACGTTATTTTCTGTTGGAACGAGCCTATGGTTTTTTTGAGCGGGTCATACATCTGCCTGCCGAGATTGACCAGGACAACATAAAGGCGCGTTACCGGCGCGGAGTTTTATCGATCTCGCTGCCCAAATCCAGCCATAACCGTTCGCAACGGATAACGGTGACTACAGCATGAAAAGCATACCAATCAGTTTCGCACTACTACCGGCGTGCAAAAATTCAGGGAACATGAGGTTTGTTTGACGCAAGCGTATCCTGCAACGCCAGCCCTAAGGTGTTATACAAAAACTTAAAGTCCTGGCCCTGAAAACGCTTGGGAATCACCCGCTGACTCCCCAGCATCAACTCCGCCATTTCGCCGGCACCCAGCCTGAGAAGCCATGCCGGAACGGTTAGTAGCGCGGGCCGTCTCAAAACGTTTGCCAAACATTGAGTAAACTCATCATTGCGCACCGGTTCAGGTGCCGTTAGGTTGAACGCTCCGTCGAGAGCCGGCGACTCCAATAAATACTGAGTCATCGCAACGTGATCGTTTATGTGAACCCAAGACATCCATTGCTTACCATCGCCAAGCCGCGCACCTAACCCAAGCTTGAACGGAAGCAGCATTTTTTGCAGAAACCCGCCATTCTTGCCGATGACCAATCCGGTCCGAAGCAGGCATACCCGAACGCCGTATTCCCTTGCACTTAATGCAACACGCTCCCATGCCTCGCATAGTTCTTGGCCGAACTCGCCCCGTACCGGAGGCGAATTTTCATCAAGGATTTCGTTCCCCTGATCACCGTAGACTCCAACCGCTGATCCGCTGATAAGCACCGTCGGCTTGGAATTGGCATTACGGATCGCGTCGATGAGATGCTCGGTCAGGGTGACTCGACTATTCCATAGAATTTGTTTTCGTTGCTCACTCCAACGGGGGCCGATAATGGGTTCTCCCGCTAAATTGATCACAGCGTCGAAATGTTGATCCGACGTCCATTCGGCTAAACTTTTCAGCGCGACCACTCCGATCCCGCACTTTCCGGGCACTGTCTCAGGCTTTCGACTAAGCACGGTCAACTGATGACCTGCGCCAAGCAGTGCTTTACATAAGCTCCTGCCGATAAACCCAGTTCCGCCAGTGATGAATATTCGCATATTTCCTCCCCCTCCCTTGGCGAGGATGTAAACAACCCCTTATTTCCTATCAACGAACTGCTTTCCCAGAGGGCGCGAGCTTCGCACCCGAAAAACAGCTCTCGTAGAAAAAGAGGGCAAGCAATTATAACGGGTGGTGGATTTGGGGCACCAGAATCGATTGGTTTCGGGAATGGCTAGGCTATTTGCCCAGCTAGACGAGCGGTGGAGGAGAAGTCTTACGAGGAAGTGGCAAGGATAGGATTGTTAACTAAGATTAAAAACTTATAAGGTAACGCCTATGCTTGCCACATTTGGTGGCCTATTTCTTGTCGTCGTCGCTGAAAACCCAACGGACGAAGAAGACGGCAGCAGCTATAACTACGATAGTGACCACCATACCCATCGGGGTTCTCATTTTTTCAACTAAATCTAGTATGGCTCCCATTTCTTAACCTACCTTATTTGGTTTTATCGAAAATCTTAATAGCAGAACAATGCTATCGCGCCGGTTATCTTACCGTCTGAGCTAGCGCTGTCAAGTCGCTGGACGTCTGTCACGAGCGGCCCAACGGATCGATCCGTTAATCGTAGCAACAAAAACGGTACGTAAACCAGCCGCGCCTTTATGATTCAGTGACACAAAAAAACCTGGATGAAGAAACCTTCATCCAGGTTAATATCGGTGCCTTTAAAGGCTAAAAGCTAATTATTAAAAGCTACTGCCGCTTCGTACAAAGGGCAGAAAGACTTATCAAAAAAAAATTAAAGGCTCGGGGATACGGTGGTCGAGATCTTCTGTTTGTCACCGTCAGGAGAGTTACCGCAAGCAATCACTCCCAGAGCTACCATGACCAAGCTGATAACGCATGCCAATTTTTTCATAAGATCCTCCTCAATTTCCAAAGCTTTAAGATTTTTTAGTTGGTAGTGCATGTAGCACGGAATCTTTTATAAAGAAGATTTCCCGAAAATGCAAGGGGCAGAAAGGGCGGAACGTTTGAACCCACGCACGCGCCTAGCACGGGCAGAAAACACGAGGTACCGATTGGATCATTCAGAGAAAAAGCACTTCCAGCCCGGCGGAGACGGAAGCATCCTGATTACCAGTCACATCGCCTCGTACCTGATCGAGCCCGATGAAATCGAACAAATTGCGATCCGCAAGCTGAGATAGCGCTATATTCTGCAGCGCTGTAAAAATAGTTTCCAAGCGCCCTGGGAACTGCTTTTCCCATGACTGCAGCATTTCCTTCATCGCCTTACGCTGCAAATTTTCCTGCGAGCCGCAGAGGTTACACGGGATAATCGGAAACGCTTTGATGCGCGCGTATTCTTCAATATCCTTTTCCCGGCAGTACGCAAGTGGCCGAATAACGATATGGCGCCGATCATCGCTCAACAGTTTGGGCGGCATTGCCTTAAGGGTGCCGCCGTAAAACAGGTTGAGAAAGAAGGTTTCAAGGATATCGTCGCGATGGTGACCCAACGCGATCTTGGTAATGCCGTGCTCAGCGGCATATCGGTAAAGCAACCCGCGTCGTAATCTGGAACACAAACCGCATGTCGTCTTGCCCTCCGGTACTACCCGCTTGACGATGCTGTAGGTATCCTGCTCAATGATATGGTAAGGAATCCCGCGACCGGCGAGATACTCCGGCAGCACGTGCTCGGGAAATCCCGGCTGCTTCTGATCCAGATTAACAGCAATGATGTCGAACTGAACCGGGGCATTCAGCCGAAGACTGAGCAGGACATCCAGAAGCGTGTAGGAATCCTTTCCTCCCGAGAGGCAAACCATCACCTTGTCGCCGTCCTCGATCATTCGATAGTCGGCGATGGCCTCGCCGACTAAACGGCGCAATCTCTTTTGCAGCTTATTGAATTCGTAACGCTGCTTTTCGGTCAGAGCGCCTGCCGCCCTATCCACCATAACGCCCGAAGATCAAACTAGCATTAGTCCCGCCAAACCCGAAGCTGTTCGACATGACCGTGTCGATGCGGGCATCGTCGATCCGCTTCCGCACGATGGGAACGCCTTCCGCGCCCGGGTCCAGCGTTTCGATATTGGCCGAAGCGGAAATGAAACCGCCATTCATCATCAATAAGGAATAAATCGCTTCGTGCACGCCCGCAGCGCCCAAAGCATGGCCTGTCAACGACTTTGTCGAACTAATGGGCGGAACCTCATCGCCGAAAACGGATTTCACGGCCTGCAGCTCTTTAATATCGCCGATCGGCGTGCTCGTTCCATGCGCATTGATGTAATCGATCTTGTTGCGCACACTTTCCATGGCTTGCCTCATGCAACGCGCAGCCCCCTCGCCGGAAGGCTGCACCATGTCGAAACCGTCGGAGGTCGCGCCGTATCCGATAAGCTCGCCGTAAATCTTGGCTCCACGGGCCTTGGCATGCTCCAGCTCCTCAAGAACCAGTACCCCGCCGCCTCCCGAAATAACGAATCCGTCCCGGTCGGCATCATAGGGACGCGATGCAATCTCGGGCCTGTCGTTATATTGCGAAGACAACGCTCCCATCGCATCGAAGAGCACGGTCATCGTCCAATGCACTTCCTCGCCGCCGCCGGCGAAAATGATGTCCTGCTTGCCCAGATGAATAAGTTCCGCCGCGTTTCCTATGCAGTGGGCACTGGTCGCGCATGCGGAACTGATGGAGTAATTGACCCCCTTGATCTTGAACGGCGTCGCGAGGCAGGCGGAATTGGTATTGGACATGGTCCTGGGCACCATATAAGGCCCAACTTTCTTAACGCCCTTCTCACGATAGTTGTCGAACGCAAGCAAGAGATTCGCCGTGGAAGGACCGCCCGACCCCATGATCAAGCCGGTTCTAGAATGCGATATTTCGGATTCGTCCAAGCCCGAATCGGCGATCGCCTCCTGCATGGCGAGGTAATTGTACGCTGCGCCATCTCCCATGAATCTGCGAATCTTGCGATCTATAAGATCGTCCAAATTCAGATCGATCGGACCGTAGACCTGACTGCGGAATGCCATCTCCCGGTATTCTTCACTGGACCGAATACCCGAACGCCCCTGTCGCAGAGACTCGGTTACCTCCTGTTGATTGCTGCCTATGCTGGAAACGATACCGATGCCGGTTACAACAACGCGTCTCATATCTGTATAGCTCGCTCAGAACGCATCTGTAGAGGTAAACAGGCCGACCCGAAGATCGCTAGCCTCATAGATGACCTTGCCATCGCACTCCATTTCCGCGTCGGCAAACCCCATGACTAACTTGCGCATCATCACCCGCTTGAGATGAATACGGTAAGTCACAAGCTTATGATGCGGCAGTACCTGGCCGCGAAACTTGACCTCTCCCACGCCTAACGCGCGCCCGCGCCCTAACCCGCCCATCCAACCGAGGTAAAATCCGATCATCTGCCACATGGCGTCAAGGCCGAGACAGCCCGGCATCACAGGATCATTCTGAAAGTGGCAGGAAAAAAACCAAAGGTCCGGCGTTATATCCAACTCGGCGATGATCATACCTTTGTCGTAAAGCCCCTCATCGGAACTGATACGGGTGATGCGATCGAACATCAACATCGGAGGAAGCGGCAACTGGGCATTGCCGGGGCCGAACATTTCACCGCGTCCGCATTGAATCAATTCGTCCCGACTGTAACTGTGCTGTCTCTGTTGTAATCTAGATTCCTTAACAATCATAAAAGTGCCCGATATCGCTGTTGTTTTATGTTGCCTCTCGGCACCCACTGGTTACCGAGGGCGACCAGGCCGTACCAAAATTCCAAGCCGATTGCCAAACTTTATCGTGGGCGAAAATCCATTTATCGATGAGAACTTCCGGATAGCACCCTCGGAACGCACGAAAGTTTATTTCCCGTCAAGGCCTAGCAAAGAAAAGGCTTATTGTATCAGGAAAACATGAATTCCAGCAGCGTGCGGCAAAGTCGGTATTGAGACACCGTCATATTTCCCAACAAGAAATGAAATCTATCCACACGTCCGCCAACGCGGAATTCACAGCCGATGCTTTGGCCATCGGCCGCCATCTCGTCAAAGTTGGCCGACACAGAGAACACGGTTCGACATACCGGTCGGGTTATCATTCCCGGAAGCTGATCGAATCGGTGATGTGCTTTTATAGACCGGCCCGAGCCTACACGGGCTAGAATACCGAGCGTGTAAACGACAACGAGCAACCTTCGCGGGAAATCAGCCATGCAGGATCTACCGTCGATCGAAATTTTGCGCAGCTCACAGCCGCCAAGGGATTTCTTGGGGTATTCCGGCGCAGACCTGCCACCCGCAAGATCCCACCGTCTCATGGTGTTTACCTGTGCGTTCTTGCTCGCCTTCGTGACCGGCGCGACTTTTGTGTGGCTGCGCGAGCCGGTCTATGAGAGCACGGCCGCATTGCTTACGGTAGCGCCTACCGCCATAGACGAAGCAGACGCGAAAGCCAGCGTCCAGCACGTTACTGTACAAAGCGAGATCCTGCTCGGCGTCCCTTTGCTTGAAGCAACTTTGAGAAACTTGAGAGCCGCTGATGACGCACCCGAATTGTCCGACTTGACTGTCGGCGATCTTCAGGCCTTGCTCTCGGTCGATGTCGTAATCGAGACCAACATCGTTAAGCTGCACGCCAAAGGATCGAACCCCAAGGTTCTGGCTTCGGTCATTAACGCTTGGATCGATGCCTATCAAGCGCGCCGTGAACGACAGACCCGCGAAACGAAAGACGGCACCGCCACGGCCTTGCAGCTCGAATTTCAACAGCTCGCCCAAAAAATCGAGGCAAAGCGCTGGGAACTGGATCAATTTCGCCGTAAACACGGCATCGTTTCGAAAAACGACGCTGATAACCGCGCCATGGCCCGGCTTTCCGGTCTCAACACCGCACTCAACAAAGCCACCGAGGACGAGGTCAAAGCGAAAGCCCAGCTCGACGCCATCAAAGAGGCCATCGCCCGAGGCGAGCCCGTGGTGCCGCCCAGCGATGAGCAAGGATTGGCGAATCTGGAAAAGAAAGCGCACGACCTGCGCCAGCAGCTCAAGGATTTGAAACGCCGATACACGTCTCAATACCTTTCGCTACAGCCTCAGTTCAAGCTTATTCCGGAACAGCTCAAACAAACCGAAGACGAGATCAAGAAAAAGCTCGAATACGGGAAACAGAACGCATTGAGCGAAGCACAACAGGCTTATGCGTCCGCTCAACAGACCGTCCGGGAAATACGCCGTCAAATCGAGGCGCATGAGCAGGAGGCGACCGAGTTCACAAGCCGTTTCGCCGAGCATGAGGCTATGCGCGCAAACCTCGAAAAGCTTGAAGAGGTTTACCGCGACGCCGAAATCCGGCTGGCACAGGTCGAAGCGAAACCTTACGAAAACCTCCCTCAACTCCAGGTCTTGGAACGGGGCTATGCCCCGGCTCGACCAATCTGGCCGAATTATTGGCGCGACAGCGGTATCGTCTTCGGCGGCAGCCTCGGCCTCGGCCTGATCACCGTGTGGCTTTACGAATACCTCACGCGCCGGGAAACCCCGCCGCCTGCGACAGTCTTACCCGATATCCACGTTTATTCGGTGCCGGAAAAAATTTTGCTTGAGCGTCGAATGACAACGCCGTCGGCCCTTCCCGCAGAACAATTTCCCGCTTTGGAAAGCCCGACGATACGAGAACTGACCGAGCCGGAGATCCGCGTATTACTGGAAGCGGCCAATCGCAGCACCAAATGGACGATAGGCCTGCTTCTATCCGGTCTGAGCCTTGAGGAAATCGCGGAACTGCGTGCCGAGCAGTTCGAACACGCCGGTGATACGCTGCGTATCGACGGCAAAAATCCTAGGGCTGTGCCCATCCCTCGGCGCCTTAAACTTTGGTTGGCCGAAAGCGAAGACTTTCCCAACTTGGAAACGGACGACCCGGCATCGTTGATCGCCTGCGCGGCCGTCGATTCCGGCCTTGCGCAGCCCGAAACGATCGATGCATCCGCCCTGCGCCACACTTATATTAGTTATTTGGTCCGCCAAGGCATTCGGCTGTCCGAACTGGAGCGTATCGTCGGCCCGCTGCCGGCGAAAACGCTCGCTGGCTACGGACGCTTTTCTCCACCCGGTCCTGGATTGCCTGCCGAAAGCGTGCCGCTGATTTATCCCGCTCTTAGGGTCTAACGACTTAGAAATGGTTTCCGATTCCAGTCCTCAGAATTCCCACCGCTTCACCTGGGCTTATATTCGATCCGTCGCATTGGAGCACAAGCGCGAATTGTTCACCGCTCACCTGATCGCCGTGTTCGCGGCCTTGAGCGCGGTCCCCGTGCCTTTACTCATGCCGCTGCTGGTGGACGAGGTCTTGTTGAACAAGCCCGGCATGGCCGTCGGCCTGCTCGACCGGCTTTTTCCCGCCGAATGGCATGGGCCGGCCCTGTATATTTCGGCCATACTGGGGCTTACTTTGCTCCTGCGCCTGATTGCGGCGATCTTCAACGTGTGGCAGACGCGGCAGTTCAGCTTTATTGCCAAAGACACCATCTATCGCATCCGCTGCCGGCTGATCGGCAAGCTGCAGCGCATCTCCATGGCGGAATACGAAAATCTCGGCAGCGGCTCCGTCGTGACCCATCTGGTCACCGACCTCGATACGCTCGATACGTTCATCGGCACAACCGTCGCGCGCTTCGTGGTGGCGTTACTGTCCTTGACCGGCACCGCCGTCATTCTACTGTGGATGCATTGGCAGCTTGCGCTGTTCATCCTGTTCCTGAATCCAATCGTGATTTTTTTCACCAAATCGCTGGGAAAACGGGTAAAAAATCTGAAGCGCGAAGAAAATTCCGCGATCGGCGCCTTTCAGCTCGCACTCACCGAAACCCTGGATGCCATCCATCAAATCCGGGCCAGCAATCGGGAGAAGCACTACATGGGGCGGCTGATGGAAGCGGCACGGACGGTTCGCGAGAATTCGGCCGCCTACGCCTGGAAAAGCGACGCCGCCAACCGGGTCAGTTTTCTGGTCTTCCTGTTCGGGTTCGACGTCTTCCGCGCCTTGGCTTTTTTTATGGTGATCTACTCCGACCTCACCGTCGGCGAGATGATGGCGGTCTCGGGCTACCTGTGGTTCATGATGACCCCGGTGCAGGAGATTCTGGGAATACAGTACGCCTGGTTCGGCGCGAAGGCGGCGCTGGAGCGGATCAACCAATTGAATGACCTGAAGCAGGAGCCGAAGTACCCGCATCTGATCGATCCCTTCGAAAAGGATAGGAGAGTGGGCATCTTCATCGACGATCTTCACTTCGCCTATCCGAACGGCAACGAGGTTTTGCGCGGCATCTCCATGGACATCCGCCCCGGCGAGAAAGTCGCGTTGATCGGTGCAAGCGGCGGCGGCAAATCGACCTTGGTGCAAGTATTGATCGGCCTTTATCCCCCGACTTCGGGCATGGTCTATTTCAACGGCGCGCCTATGGACAAAATCGGGATGGACGTGATACGGGAACATGTGGTCACGGTATTGCAGCACCCGGTGCTGTTCAACGACACCGTCCGAGCCAACCTGACCCTGGGCCGTCCGGCGCCCGACGAAGCACTCTGGCGCGCGCTCGAAATCGCCCAACTCAGGGACGTGGTGGAAGACAGCCGCGACCGGCTGGATACCGTCGTCGGCCGGCTGGGCATGCGGCTTTCCGGTGGTCAGCGCCAAAGGCTGGCGATCGCCCGCATGATCCTGGCCGATCCCAAGGTGGTGATCCTCGACGAAGCGACCTCGGCCATCGACAATGAAACCGAGACCCGCTTGTACGAAGGTCTGGACGAATTCCTCGCGGACCGCACGACGATCATCGTCGCCCACCGCTTGAGCGCGATCAAACACGCCGACCGCATTTACGTGTTCGAGGACGGGCGCATTTGCGAGCAGGGCGATCATGAAACCCTGGTTTCCGGCAAAGGTTTGTACGCGCGGCTCTATGGCCAGAAACCCGCGGTGCGGCGCGCACGGGATCTATCGTTCACCTCCTAAGCCGTGCCCTACGGCTCGATTCGCCGGAGGGAAGCCGAAAATCGCCAGCCGTAAATCGGGTACAATACCCGGCTTTCCGGACTCAAACCTCGGGCGTGCCTTTGTACGATCTCCACACCCATTCCACTGCTTCCGACGGCGCCTATTCGCCGTCCGAATTGGTTCGCCAGGCCGCAGCAGCCGGCGTAAACGTGCTCGCCCTTACCGATCATGATTCCACCGCGGGCCTAGACGAGGCGGAGACCGCCGCCCTCGATGCCGGCATTCAACTGATTCCCGGCGTCGAAATATCGGTAACCTGGGCGGACAAAACCATCCACATCGTCGGTTTGCGCATCGACCGTCACTGCAACGTCCTAAAACAGGGACTGAGCCGCCTCCAGGCAACGCGCCTCGAACGGGCGCAAGAGATCGGCCGGCGCCTCGACCGCTACGGTGTTCCTGGCACCTTTGAAGCGGCGCGGGAAATGGCCGGCGACGGCATGATTACACGCACCCATTTCGCTCGCCATCTCGTGGAGCTAGGTCTGGCAGGAAGCATGAAAGACGTGTTCGAGCGTTTCTTGACCCGCGGCAAGCCGGGCTATGTTTCGACCCGGTGGGCCGAAATGGCGGATGCCATCGCTTGGATTCGCGAAGCAGGCGGTGGCGCCGTGCTGGCCCATCCGCAGCGCTACAAACTGACGGCCAGTTGGATGCGACGGCTGATCGGGGAATTCAAGGAATGCGGCGGCGAGGCGATCGAGGTCGTCTCGGGAACGGCCTCTCCTAGCGATACCCAGTCCAGCGCCGAATACGCGCGGCGTTTCGGATTGCGCGCCTCCAGCGGCTCCGACTTTCACAGCCCGGAAACAGCCTGGGTGAAACTGGGCCGATTACCCCCGCTTCCGTCCGATCTGACTCCGGTATGGACTCATTGGAACCATTGACTCGTTGCACCTGGGCCGAGCGCAGCCTGCTGGAGCAGGCTTATCACGACCATGAATGGGGAACGCCCGTCCACGACGACCGCCTGCTGTTCGAATTCCTGATTCTGGAGGGCGCACAGGCCGGCCTTTCCTGGACCACGATTCTTCGTAAACGAGACGCCTACCGTGCGGCTTTCGACGGCTTCGATCCGGAACACGTGGCCCGCTACGACGAAGCCAAGACCGCCGAACTGCTGGCCAATCCCGGCATCGTTCGCAACCGCCTCAAAATCGCCGCGGCGGTAAACAATGCCCGCCGTTTTCTGGACGTGAAGGAACAATTCGGCAGCTTCGACGCCTTTCTCTGGCGCTTCGTCGACGGCTGTCCCAAGCAAAACGCCTGGCGGAGCATGGCGGACGTGCCGGCCCGAACGCCCGAGTCCGACGCGATGAGCAAGGACCTCGAGAAACGCGGATTTCGTTTTGTCGGCTCCGTCATTTGTTACGCCTACATGCAGGCGATCGGGATGGTCAACGACCACACCGTCGATTGCTTCCGCTGGAAGCATTTGCATCCGGCCGAGTCGCCGTAAAACCTGCTTTACACTCCCCGGACTAATCTTCCCGCTCTTTCCGCCTCGAAATGCTTCCTTCGAGGCTATCGCCATTCCAGGGGCTTTTACGTATCGGAGGCGGGAGATCTCCAATTTCCGCCAGCCCTTCAATGACTTATAGCCATAACCGTGCGGTCCGCGTCTGAACCGTATCGGGTGTCGCCCTGTACGACACAGTCCATTTGTCGAAAAATTTTACAGTTGCGGCGTCCGAGCCGCGGGCTTGCCCCAAGTTTGCAGGCGACACACGCATTCCAAACGATTGGCACATACGCTGCTTAACCAGTGCCGTCGGTTTTGGAGAGCCCAATTTGATTGCAATTCGACTCCTGCTTGGTTGGCTGCTAAGTATCAGCGCGACGCTTGTCCTGGCGCAGGACAGCATCGACACGGCAAGCGATCTGCGCACCCTGGCTCTGCGCTACGAGCACGGCCGAGGCGTCAAACAGGACTACGCCGAGGCTTACCGCCTTTACTGCAAAGCGGCGTTGCTCGGGGATGCGCAAGCGGCGTACAACCTCGGCTGGATGTACTTCAACGGCCGAGGCCTTTCCCGCAAGGCGGACGTCGCCGTAGGCTGGTTCATGCGTGCGGCCAAGACCGGCGATGTTTATGCGGCGCGGATGCTGGTGCGCTACCAGGGCATAACTCCTGCGGACGACTCCGACTGCCAGCCCGAACCGGCACCGGTTACAGCCAGCATCGAGCCCAGTTCAAATCCAAGCCGGAAACTCGTCGAAAGTTGGGTCAGCCAGATCGCACCGCAATATTCCATCGATCCGCGATTGGTATTAGCCGTCATCCAGGCGGAATCCGGTTTCAATCCGTCCGCACTCTCCAGCAAGAACGCCCAGGGACTGATGCAGCTCATTCCCGCCACGGCGGAGCGTTTCGGCATCAAGGATGTCTGGAACCCGGTGGAAAACATCAAGGGCGGAACCGCATATCTCCACTGGCTGTTGCGGCATTTCGGCGGCAACGTCGAATGGGCGGTGGCCGCTTACAACGCGGGCGAGCGAACCGTTGAACAATATCAGGGTGTTCCCCCTTATCGGGAAACCCGCAACTATGTTCAGCGCATTCTGGCGACTTACCAAAAGACTGTTCATCCGGTACCGCCGCCGCGATCGGACGATCGTTTGTTCTAATCGGCCCGGAGCCGCTCTCCGTCCATCAAAGCCGCCCCGCATCGACAATCGGCGAAACCCAGTAGTGAATCGCCGATCCTGCGAAATCCGTCTTTAATCGATCCAGCAACACCTCCAGGTCGGAGCCGGCGAGCTGCACATCGAAGCGAACCTGCCGCTTGCGTCCGGTCACCTGCTCAACCAGGGTCAAGCTTTCCGGATGGCTCGAATGGCCGCTGATCGGAAAGCTGCTGAATCCGCTCGGATGCTCGTACTGCAATAGCCAATCGATTATGGGTTCCTCGTGACCGGGTGGGGCGATCAAGGTAAGGAGAAAGAATTCGCTCATGGGATGCTCCGAATGGGTAATTCCAAATCGCTTTCAATCAGGCATTCATTTTCGTAGGGTGGCTTAGGCGCACATCAGCACTGACCGACTGCCGATCACTGTGCTTCGCGTGCGCCGTAACCCACCAAGCGACCTCCAATCGGCGGGTTACGCGGAGCCTGTCCTGAGCGGAGCCGAGGGGCTATCCCGCCATCGATGGGTTTCGCTTCGCTCTACCCATCCTACGATGAATGTTCACTCGAATGCCGAATGGAATAAGGAGGAAATCATTGTTTTGGCTCCCCCACCCTAATCTTCTCCCAGAGGGAGAGGAGATTGGACCCGACTCTGGATTCGCCGTAGCGACGGTAGAGAATGGGCAGCAGCACCAAGGTCAGCAGCGTCGACGTGAAGAGTCCACCGACGCCGACCACCGCCAGCGGCCGCTGGATTTCCGAGCCCGGGCCAGTCGCGAACAACAGCGGAATAAGCCCGAAGGCGGCGATGCCGGCGGTCATCAGCACCGGCCGGAGCCGGCGCATGGCGCCCACCACCACCGCTTCGTCCATCGGGAGCCCCAGTACCCGCAGTTGGTTGAAATAGCTGACCATCACCACGCCGTTCAACACGGCGATGCCCAATAGGGAAATGAAGCCCACCGAGGCCGACACCGAGAGATATTCCCCGGAAATCCAGACGCCGTACACGCCGCCGATGAGCGCCAGGGGAACATTGGCAAGAACGAGGATGGCCTGGCGCACCGAGCCGAAGGTGGAGAAGAGAAGCAGGAAGATCAGCCCGATCGACACCGGAATGACTACAGCCAAGCGGGCGGCGGCCCGCTGCTGGTTTTCGAACTGCCCGCCCCACTGGATGTAATAGCCGGTAGGCAGCTGTACTTGGTCGGCCACGGCCCGCTTGGCCTCGCCCACAAAGCCCACCAGATCCCGCCCCTCGACGTTGCTGCGCACCGATGTGTAGCGCTGGCCCCGCTCACGGTTGACCGCCACCACGCCTTCCACCGGCTCGATTTTCGCGACCACCGACAACGGCACCCGGCGCCCGTCGGGCAGGGCGATCTGCAGGGTGGACATGTTGGCCGGCTCCCCGGAACCCCGCAGCAGTAAGGGCGTGCGGCGGATGCCTTCCTGGACGATGCCGAGCTTGAGTCCCTCGATCTGGGCCCGCAAAGTGTCGGCCAGGGAATCCGCATCCAGTCCCAAGCGTCCTGCGGCCAGCCGGTCCACTTTCACCACCAGGTACTGCATGCCTTCGTTGCGGATGGTGAACACGTCCGAAGCGCCGGGAATCTTCCGCATCACGCCGGCGATTTCCTCGGCCTTGGCGTTGAGCACGGCGAGTTCCGGGCCGTACAGCTTGACCGCCACGTCGCCGCGCACCCCGGTCAGCATCTCGGTGACCCGCATCTGAATCGGCTGGGTAAAGCCGTAAGCGATGCCGGGAATGGTGTCGAGGACTTTACGGATTTCCTCGATCAGCGCGTCCTTGCTGTCCATGCGCCATTCGTCCGGCGGCTTGAGGACGAAGAAGTTATCCGTCTCGTTGAGTCCCATGGGGTCGAGGCCGATCTCGTCCGCGCCGACGCGGGATACGGCCCGCGTCACTTCCGGCACGTGCTCCAGGATAGCCTTTTGGATTTGCTGGTCCAGCCGCACCGACTGCTCCAGCGTGATGGACGGCAGTTTCTCCACCTGCACGATGATGTCGCCCTCGTCCATGGTGGGCATGAAGGTCTTGCCGATCTGGAAATAAACGCCCACAGTGGACAGCAGCAGCAGTCCCGCGCCGAGCAACACGGTGCGGCCGTGAGCGAGGGACCAGATCAGGACCGGGCGGTACCATTCCGAGAGCTTCCGCGCCAGCCAGGGCTCCTCGTGTTTGACGCGCTTCATCAGGAAAGAGGCCACGACCGGGATCACGACCAAGGAGAAGATCAACGATCCGCTCATGGCGAACACGTTGGTGAAGGCCAAGGGCTTGAACATCTTCCCTTCCAGGCCCTCCAGGGTAAACAGCGGCACGAACACGACGCCGATGATGATCGTCCCCGAGACCACGGGCGCGGTGACTTCGCGCATGGCGCGGTAGATCGCGTGCAGTCGCGGCACTCGATTCGTCTTGCTCTGCTCAGCGAGATGGGTGGTGATGTTCTCCACCACCACCACCGCCGGGTCGACCAGCTTGCCGATCGCGATGGCGAGCCCGCCGAGGCTCATGAGATTGGCCGTCAGGCCGAAGTGGTTCATCAGCAGAAAGGTGAACAGGGCCACCATGGGCAGAATGAAGGCGACGGTCAGCGCGGCCCGGAGATCGCCGAGGAACAGAACCAGCAGGATCAGCACCAGAACGGTAGCCTCCACCAAGGCCCGGACGATGGTGTTTATGGCTTTCCCGACCAAGTCGCCGCGGTTGTAGAACACGCTGACTTTGACCTCCTTGGGCAAAGCCGGGCGGATTTCCTCGAGCTTCTTCTCGACTCCTTCCACCACCTGCCGGGCATTCGCTCCCCTGAGGCTCAGCACCAGGCCCTCGACCGCTTCGCTCTGGCCGTTCTGGCTCACGGCGCCGTAGCGGGTCAGGGCGCCTATGCGGACGTCGGCCACGTCGCCCACGGTGATGGACGTGCCGTTTCGCTCCGCGACGACAATAGTGCGCACGTCGTCCAGGTCGACGATCCGCCCCTCGGTACGCACCAGAAGCGCCTCCTCGCCTTGGGCCAAACGGCCGGCGCCGTCGTTGCGGTTGTTGGACTTGAGCGCTTCGGCCAGTTCTCCGATACTCACGCCGCGAGCCGCCATCCGCATGTTGTCGGGAACGACCTCGAAGCTTCTCACCATCCCGCCCAATGCGTTCACGTCGGCGACGCCCGGCACCGTGCGCAGCGCCGGTCTAATCACCCAGTCCAGTAGGGTTCGCCGCTCGGAGAGGCTCAAGCCATCGCCTTCCACCGTAAACATGAACATCTCGCCCAAAGGCGTGGTCATGGGTGCGATACCGCCTTCCGCGTTGGCCGGCAGATTTCCCCAAACCTCGTTCAGGCGCTCCGCCACCTGTTGGCGCGCCCAATAAATATCGGTGCCCTCCTCGAAGTCGATGGTGATGTCGGTAAGCGCGTATTTCGCGATGGAGCGGAGCATGGTCTGCCTGGGGATGCCGAGCATTTCCACCTCGATGGGCGCCGTGACGCGCGCTTCCACCTCTTCCGGGGTCATGCCGGGCACTTTGATGATGATCTTGACCTGAGTCGGCGAAACGTCCGGAAAGGCGTCGATGGGCAGATTGGCCGCGGCGAACCAGCCGGCGCCGGCCAGGAGCAGGGCGCTCAGCAAGGCGAACAGGCGCTGGGTCAGCGCGAACTGGATCAAGCGTGCGATCACTCTTCTTCTCCCATGCCGAGCCAGGCGGCCTTCAGCGCGGCCACGCCTTGCACGGCCACTTCCTCGCCCGCGTCCAAGCCTTCGTGAATGACGACGCTATAGGCTTCCAGACCGGCCACCGCCACTTCGCGCGCGACAAAACCCTCAGGCGTTTGCACGAACACGTAGTTTCGGCCTTCGTGGCCGACCAACGCGGCGACGGGCAGGCGGAAAATCAGGTCGGTGCTTTTGTGCATCAGTTGCGCGTTTATGTGCATGCCCGGCCGCAGATCCTCCGCTGGGCTGTCGACCACGGCCCGTACCAAAGCGCTTTGGCTCTTGGGATCCACGTGCTGACCGACCTCGATGATGCGGGCGGTGGCCCGAGAATTTTCCAGGCTGATGCGGTCGCCGATTCTCACCTCGTGCAGCCGTTCCTGAGGCATGTCGACCTCCAGCCACAATTCGTCCAGTCTGCCGACCCGAAACAGCGGCGCGAGTCTATCCACCCGCTGCCCCACCACGGCCATGCGTTCGAGCACGACGCCGTCTATCGGGGAACGCACTTCTATCAGACTGCTCAGCTGCCGATTAGTCTTAAGGCGCCGAATCTCGCCTTGGCCCAGCCCTGACGCCGCCAGGGTCTGTTCCGCTGCCCGCAGCGCCGCCTGAGCCTTGTCGAAATCGCTCTTGGTTTCCTGCCAGCGCAACCGGGAAATAATGCCCTCCTTAAGCAGAGTCTCGTCCCGTCTCAGCCGCGCTTGGGCCAAATTGAATTCGGAGGCGGCATCGAGCAATTCCCGTTGCAGGGCCAGCAAATCGGGACTCTGAATACGGGCGAGCACTTCGCCTTGTTTCACCCTTACGCCCAGGGGTACGGCGACGTTGCTGATCACTCCCGCTTGCGGGGCGCTGACGACGAATTCGTTCTGCGGCGGTAAAACGACACGGGCCGGCGCCCGCGCCAGCGGCATGGCTGCAACCTCTTCCGGCTTCACCGTGCGGATTCCCAAATGTTTCGCTTGTTCCGCCGTAACCTGAACCGCATTCTCGGCCGCGAGTCCCGTCGCGCAAAAGCATAAAAGCATGGACAAAAAGACGAGTCTCATGGCGTGACTCCGACCACTTGGTTGTAGACCGCGATATCCCGCTGCAACAGGATGGCCCGTTCGGCGGCATCGCGAATGGCGGCCTGGGCGGTGGCCTGGATCTTGAGATAATCGATCAGCGAAATCTCCCCGGTCTCGAACGCGAGCCGGCTCATTTTGAGCTGGGACTCGGCGATTTCCCGCCGCCTTTCGGCGATCGTCAGGGCGGCGCGATCGACCTCGAGATTGTGTATCGCCTCATGCAGCGCCTTCTCCAACTGCCGCAACAAGATGTCCCGATCAGTCAGGCGCTGGGTCAGGACGATATTGGCCTCGGCCACGAACGGCGCGTTATAGGCCTCACCGCCGATGGGGATTTGCAGCACGAAGTTGGTTTCGTTGTTATAGCCTTCTTTTCGGGTGCCCCGTTCGTGCTGGGTACCGACCAGAATCGAAGGCTGGTTGCCCTGCTTGGACTTGCGGGTGAACTCGACTTCGGCCTGGGCGCGCTCGATCAATGCGTTGGCGACGGCCAGGGCCGGATGGCTCTCGTCGAACGTGCTGCGGGGGCTTTGCTCCTCCTCGAAAAATTTCGGCGCACGCTCCAGGCGGGTCAGATTGGAATAGCTCTTGCGGGCATGCATCACCTCCGCTTCGGCCTGAACAACCGCGGTCTTTTTCTCCAGCTCGTCGCTTTCCGCAAGCAGCAAGTCTGCCCGCGCGAGGTCGCCGACATCGACACGCCGTTGCACCAGGGCGGTCAACTGCCTGGAAACCTCGTAGATACGCTCGGCAAGCTCATATCGGTTTTCCACCAGCCGAAGGTTCCATAGGGCATCGCGCACTAGGCCGGCCACCTCGTGCCTTATCGCCCGCGCGAGCAAAGCGGTGCTCTGCGTCGCTTCCTCGGCCACGGCCCTGCTCGCCGCGCGCTGGCCCCACATCCATACCGGAATTTGATAGCCGGTCTGTATTTCCACCGCGCCGCGATCGTTAAAGGCACGATCGTCGATCCATTGCAGATAGACCGCAGGGTAACCCGCTATCCAACTGGCACTGCGGCGCTCCAGAGCCTTAGCCTCATTCTCGAAAGCCGCGATGAGAGCGCTTTGCGGGTATTTTTCGAAAGTGGCCTCGATGACCTGGCCAAGGCTCAGCGATTCGTCGAACACCAGCTCATCGTAATGATCGACAAAGCGCTCTTCGGAGGCGACGGGCGCGATCGCGAAAAAACAAGCCGCGCCTGCCGCACACACTAAAAGCTTCATTGGTATTTTTCTCCCAAAGTCACGAGCCGGGACGACGGTGACCGCTGCTCAAGCTGGACGGGAAACGCTCCCGTGCCCATTGCCCGATGTCCACACTGAATTCTTTTCGTTAAAGGCCACCCGCCCACACAGGGCAGGCCCCCGATAAAGCCGGGAACAGAGAGCGAAAGTCCTTTAAAAGGCGAATTTGGTCAAGCGTTTAACGGTGGGGCGCGCGGGGCGGTATTGCGGTAGAAACACGAATCCGGCGAGGGTGATTCCTCGACAAGAGATGGGGTCGCGATTAGTTGTGATCGCCGAATCGACGCGGCGATGGAGGGAAGGCAAGGCTGATCATCGGCGATCGGCGAAAACTTGGCTTTGCCGGCCTCGCCCCAGAATCCGGCCTGAACGCTGATAATGACGTCCTGATCGAGCGGCGGCGCATCGGCTTGAACCGATGTCTCTCCGCTTTTCGAGAGGAATTCCAGCCCCGGAACATGCAGAAAGCCGCCCGTTTCGCCCCCGGTGTGCGCATGAACCCACGGCGCGATGACTTGCATCAGCGTCAAGAGAACTAGCAGGATCGTACGGGAAGCGAGCGTTGTCACAGTTCGACAATAGTACGGATGGTAAAAACTTGTACAGTATAGTCCTTATGGAAGGCCGAAAAAATCCAGTGATGCGCCATGGCTGTACAAAAGAATCCCGACACCGATGCGTGGAGCGTATAGGCTTTGACACCGGCCGCAGTCACGGATTTCCTCGACAGCTACTCGAAAGGAAATGCCGAGCCCGCATGTCTCTATCGCGACCTTAAAGCCGATACTGTGGTTTGGAGCTAATGCCGACGCGGTGTTTCGAACATCCGAAGAAGAGATTTGCGCCGCATTCAGCTGAGATTTTGGCTGTACGGCTAATATCCGTCTGCTTGGCTATCACGATATTCGGATCGAGGCGGACCCGCTGCTTGCCAGTGCCAGTGTAACTGTCTAGTCACCGATTTCGTATCGAAGCAGAGGGAAAAATCTCGAATTGAGTCTCATCGAAATTCTCGCATCCCGTGAATACCAGAATCCTTTCCATCCCGGTCAGGCCTGTTGGGAGCACCGTATAATGCGACTCCTGCCTAATCTACGATGCTCCGATCTCGGGTGGTTCTAAGACATTCTCTCAGTCTGGAGCCGATAGACCGGCGACCAACCATATGCCTTGCACATCCAGAGCTTTACGCCTTTTCCATAGCGTACATATACTTAGCCGGCCCTCATCGAGGGTGTGCAAGGAGGACTCGATGGAAATTCAGGGAATCCGGCGCCGCAAAACCGCGCTATTCACATGCCTTACGACAACATCGAACGATGTTGAACATCATGGAGATTAGAGTATGAAAAGGCTTGTCACACTGCTGGTTTATTTTTCTTTACTTGCTTTGCTTGCTGGTTGCGATCGCGAGACTCCGCCCAAACCACCCGAAACCGTATGCGGTACTATCCGCGGGTTGTCTTGTCCGGAGGGACAATACTGTGATCTTGGCGTCGGCCAGTGCAAAGTTGCAGATGCACAAGGGGTCTGCAAAACCAAACCAACCGCTTGCACCAAGGAATTCGATCCCGTCTGCGGTTGCGACGGCAAAACTTATGGCAATGCCTGTGAGGCAGCTGCCGCTGGAGTTTCCATCGACCATCAGGGCGAGTGCCCGAAAACTGAACCCGTAGCCTGTGGCGGGATCGCGGGAACCAAGTGCCCCGATGATCAAGTCTGTGTCGATGATCCGAGTGACGACTGCGATCCCACCCAGGGCGGCGCGGATTGTCCAGGTATATGTAAAGCCAAATAGAGGAAATGCCGACATTCGGGTGCGATGGCTGCCGGCTATTGCCCCGGATGTTGCTTCCGCATGCGCGGAAGCTGGATCAGTAACATGACGCTCAGAGCAAACGGTTCACGGGTGACGGTCGGTCCTGCCGCGTCAGGCCTAGACGCCGGGCGATATCCAGCACTTCTCTGTATTCCGTCGCGGCAATGCGGCGGGATAGCTCCGGCAGGTCGCTAGCCCGATAGCCGGGATAGTACTGTCCCATCAGATTGACATAAGTCTCCGTGGAAATCTCGCGGGCGATAAATTTCAGAACCTTTTCCGTTCCGGCCAAGCCGGCCGGCAGAATCAGGTGTCGAACCAACAACCCCCTGTAAGCCAAGCCATTCTCGGCCAACCGAAGGTTGCCCACCTGTCGGTACATTTCCTTGACTGCCGCCCGGTTGACCTCCCAATAATTCCGCACATGCGAATATCGGTGGGCGATGACGGAATCGCCGTATTTCATGTCCGGCATATAGATGTCGATGATGCCGTCCAGCAGGGCGAGAGCTTCGGGACTGTCGTAGCCGGCGGTGTTGTAGACCAGGGGCAGCGTGAGTCCCCGCCGGACGGCAATCAGCGTCGCTTCGAGAATCTGCGCCACCACATGGCTGGGGGTGACGAAATTGATGTTGTGGCAGCCTCGGGCCTGCAAGTCCAGCATCATTGCCGCCAGTTCGTCCGGCTCCACTTCGCGGCCCTCGCCCTTTTGGCTGATTTCCCAGTTCTGGCAAAACTCGCAGCGCAAGTTGCACCAACTGAAGAAAATCGTTCCCGAGCCGTTCCAGCCGCGCAGGACGTCTTCTTCCCCGTAATGAGGACCGTAGCTGTAGACGACGGCGCGCTCTCCGGTCCGGCAAACCGCGCCTTGGGTCGTCCGTAGCCGATCGACCCGGCAATAGCGCGCGCAGAGATCGCAGGATTTAAGATGCTGACGGGCGATGCGGACCCGTTGCTCCAATTCGCCGCTTTCGAGCAGTGTGAGATAACCGGCTTGAAAGCCTTCCGGGAGGTTTTCCGCTGGATTCATGGCTATGCGACTTAAAAATAATCTTCAGGGCTTCTCGATCACAAAATCGATCAGCAGATAACACCATTGGCCATTGACAGGCATCCGGCTGTTTCGCATCACGAGGCGGGAAAAAATTTGCTGGCTAAAGCGTTTTTCACCGTAGTTTAGCGGTAAGAATCGGGAAATTCGTAGGTCGGCAATCCTTTGCCGACACATTGGGTCGGCGAGGAGCTTTGTCGGAAGGGTCGCGACTAAAGCGACCGTTTGCGATTGGGAAGGGATTGGCGACCTACCGCACTCAGGGCTTCCCGATCCGCCAAGCCGATCGGCACATCGCCCCATTACCCGCCTTTGACACGCATCGAGCGGCTTCGTATCACGAGGCAGGCAAAAATGTTGACGGCCAACGGCAGGTCTTGCTCAGTCCAAACCCAGAAACGGATAAGTCCGCAATTGCTCGCGCGTCCACAGCGAAAGCCCGCCTCGCTGTCCGACCGTTTCGACGGCCAGTATGGCATCGGGATCTTGGAAGTCGATCGAGGCCGGCATTCCGGCTTCATCCAGCTTGGTCAGCAGGAATTCGTCGAGAAAACGCTCCTCGTTCTGGCTGGACAGGCGCCCGGCGAATCCGCGGCGGTGCATGCGCACATGGAATCGAGCGCCAGCTAGATCTCGCAGCCAACGGGCGGTGGCCTCGCGCGCTTTTGCCTCGAACTCCGGCGGGGTCTGAAAACCGAACAGAGCCGTGAGGGGAATCGCGCGGGAAATGCACTGCGTGAAGATTTCGGGATCTCTGTCGGACCACTCCTTTAGGGTCCTGAGAAATCCTTCCGAATCTTCGAGCTTCATCACCAGCACATTGAAATAATCGGTTTTGTGGACAGGACCGAGCGTTTCGAGCAGATCGCGGGCACGCCTGAACCCATGCTCGAACACCGAAACGACGACATTCCAGTCGTGCATACCGCCTCCCCAAGTATGTGGCTTGGATTTCGAATATCCTGCCTATGCAGCGCAACTCGGCAGCGCTTATTGCTCAGGGTCGATTTATTCCGGAAAAGTTCCCGCAGGCACGGAGCCGAACCGACGTTCCGGCGTTTTCATCTACGCTTTAGTCATGGAGCTTGCCGGCACCCCATAACGAGACGCGGGAAGGCCGACATGAAGCCATCTGGAAATTCGGGGGGAAGCCGCCACGTGAAGACGAATTACGTACTCATAGACTACGAGAATGTGCAACCGGAGGCGATCTCCGTTCTCGACAAGGAGCATTTCAAGGTTATCGTGTTCGTCGGAGCCAATCAGTCGAAGCTTGCGTTCGAGATCGCTGCCACGCTCCAGCGCATGGGAGATCGAGCGGAGTACGTCAAGATCGCCAGCAACGGCTCGAATGCGCTGGATTTCCACATTGCTTATTACATCGGCCGGCTTGCGGTGTCCGAGCCAGACGCGTATTTTCACATCGTCTCTAAGGACACAGGCTTCGATCCGCTGATTCAGCATCTCAAGAGCAAGAAGATCTTGGTGTGCCGATCGCGGGACGTCACCGACATACCGATCATAAAGGCAGTCAATCCGATGCCCGCGACCGAGAAACTCGACCTCATCATCAGCGATCTTAAGCGGCGCGGTGCTTCAAAGCCGAGAACCGCCCAGACATTATCGAGTACGATCAACTCCCTTTTTCAGAAGCAACTCTCTGAACAAGAACTGGCGTCCCTGCTCCAGGAGTTGCAAAAGCAAGGCCTGGTCACGGTCAACAACACCAGGATTTCTTATGCGCTTCCGGCCTAGAACGGTTCATTGGCGTGGACCGATTAGGAAACGGCGCGTTTTGCCGTCCATTGCACATCAACGAACAAGGCCATGTACGTTCCACCACATTTCGAAGAATCGCGAGTCGAGGTCCTGCACGAACTGATTCGCACTCATCCGCTCGCCACGCTTGTCACATTGTCGCCCGGCGAGATCGACGCGAATCACATTCCTTTACATCTCTCCGAAGAACAGGGCCGATTCGGCATCTTACGCGGCCATGTGGCGCGCTCGAACCCGATATGGCGCGACTTGGTTTCGGATGTCGAGACGTTGGCGATATTCCACGGCCCCGACAGCTACGTCACCCCATCCTGGTATGCCACGAAACGGGAGCATGGCAAGGTGGTTCCGACCTGGAACTACGTGGCCGTGCATGCCTACGGTCCGCTTCGCATTATCGATGACCCGGTCTGGCTGCGGAGCCAGCTCGAAGCGCTTACCGACCGGCATGAAGCCTCGTTCAGCGAACCGTGGTCCGTGTCGGACGCTCCCCGCGAATTCACCGACCGTCTGATCGAAGCGATCGTCGGCGTCGAGATCGTCATCACCCGACTCGTGGGCAAATGGAAGATAAGCCAGAATCAGCCTGAGCCTAATCGAGCGGGCGTGATCCGGGGACTCAGGGAATATGGAAACCATGATGCCCAGGAGATGGCTGCCTTGGTCGAGGAGTTCGACAAACACTCGTCTGCCGCCAAAATGGAAGACACGTAGGTATCATCAATGGCAATCGATGAGATCAAAAACTATGTCGCTCTTTCCGACGAACTGGCAACCGGGGGTCAGCCGACGGAAGAGCAACTTCGGCTGCTGGCGCAGGCAGGCTTCGAGACCGTCATCAATCTCGGGTTGCTGGACCCGCGCTACTGCCTGGCGGACGAGGCCGGTCTCGTCCGATCACTGGGCATGACGTATCACCACATTCCGGTCGATTTTCAGGTGCCCGAGTGGAAAGACTTCCGGCAGTTCCTCGAGCTTATGGACAAATCGGAAGGCCGGAAAGTGTTTGTCCATTGCGCCGCAAATTACCGGGTGTCCTGCTTCATCGCGCTGTATGGCCAAGCGCGGCTGGGCTGGTCTCGGGATCAGGCCCGGGCGCATATCGGACGCGTATGGGAACCGAACGAAATTTGGGCGAGGTTCCTCGATGCCTCTCGCCCGGCAGCTGATAGTTTGGTGCCGACCAATAATCGGGAGAATACGGCGGACGAAGATAGACCTCGGAAAGATTGACGAAGCGGCACCTACTTTGCTCTATCGAAGCCCGCCCCCTACGCACGCGTGCGCCTCGCCCCACCGCTCCCTGGCATTCTTTGCGATGCGACTCACGCGGTGCAGTCAAGGTCCCGGAAGATGGCGTTCGCAGCGCTACTCCGAAGTAATATTGATACCGACGATCTTCGGCCGGTCGTTGAAGCATTGAGCCTCGTCCACGACCATTATCACGCGGCGGCGGGCAACGAACGCAGTAAGCGCGGCGGAATAGAACGTCTCATAGCCGGGAAACGATTTATCCGAGATGTAGCCGTCCGGAGTGGGGCAACCGGCGGGGTTGACGATCGGCTCGGCGGTTACGACGGCGAAGCTATCGGCGTTCCAGCCGGTGCGTACCATGGTGATCGATCCGGGCTGATGAACTGGCTGACCGACGGCTGGCGCGGATAATCCGGCGGCGACCGCGGCGAGCATTATGGCTATAGGGCGCATGTAGTCCTCCGTTGAGGTGGGTGGATGGTGTCAGTCGGCCGTCCGCATGGCGCCGCGAACGATGGGTGTAATGGCGCAGGCGGGGCCGAGCGCGCACTCCGCCGTCTCTTTGACGGCGTTGCTGATCTCGCTGACGAAGGGCTCGGTCGACACGTATTGGCACGCGCTGGCACCCGTCGCCCAAAACCAATTTTGCGAGGTGGCAGGCGTGTTGGGAATGTATCCTCTCGGTGTGCAGGTGGACTGGACCCCCGCGATGCCGACGCCGAATCCGTTGACGGTGACCACAGTCGGACCTCCGCTGTCACCGCCGTGACCCACCTGGTTCGCGCTGTTCATGACAAGCTCATAACCAGTATCTGTGATAGACGAAGGCATGAAGGGCGCGCTGCGATAGGTACCTTGGCCATCGGATGGCTGTGCGGTGGGCGTGCCGAATACGCCGGTCGCGAAAGTCGAAAAGCCCTGGCCATATTGGGTGACCGTATCGGAGGTAGTCAGTCGGCCGCTGAGCACGACCGATCCGCCACCTTGGTCACGTGCGACGACGTAGATCCGCTGGCTGTCCACCGGGCCGAGATCGGCGGCCCCTAGGTAGACGAGGACAATGTCGCGACTAGGCACCGAACCTGGAGCCGCGTTAATAGTGAAATCATGAATGCGCGAAGCGATGCCGACGCGGTCGGGTGCCCAGTCGGCAGTGATGCGCACCTGGTCGGGCGGCACAAGGGCGCCGGAAATCAGGCCGTCCTGAGTGACACAGTGGCGCGCGGTCAATACCCAATACTGGTTAAGCAGGGTGCCCGAGCAGCCGTTATTAATCGCCACGAGCCCCAGTTGGCGCTGGGTCTCGAGATCAACCTCCGTTCCCGCACCAATCGGCTGTCGTACTCGGCAGATGCGACCTTCCGGGGTATCTTCGCATTCCTGCGCTTGGACATCGTTGCAACCGAGTGTCGCACCGAGCGACAGCAGTGCTGGTAAACCAACGCGCCAAGTAATGCCTCGGAAAGCAAACCTTCCGACTTTCTTCGTCCCGCGCCAATGTGCGTAGGAGCGGTTCAAGGTATCGCCGCAACAAAGGAACGGGTCACTTGTCTGTTGATTGCTTGCCATGCCTTTTCCCTGCTGTCTGCTACGACACGCGGCACCTGCTATTTATTGCATTCGATAGCGCCCCGCCTCCAAAGTTCGTATCTTCCGTGCCCGACGAAAAGATCCTTCCGATTGGATAAGTAATTTGGCCGGCCAGTAGCTTTACTGGACCGACTTTGAAACGAGCCGGGACGGCGAAGAAACCGGATGTCGCGCCAGACCGAGCCGTTTATGAACTTCCTCGCCTGCCTTTAGTCAGCTATTAATCAGGCCCGTAAATACCCTCCTGGTATTTCGGGCCGCCGCCCAGGCTGGTACACGCCCGGCCTGGGCTCACGCGGCTTGTCGCCGCGCCGGGGCGTCCCTGCCCCGGATTAACCCGGCCTATATTTATAGGCCGGGTTAATAGGAAACCTCATCGGATAGGAGATCGCTATGAAAATTCATAGCCTGGTCACATTAGGGACAATATTGACGACACTCCTCACGGCGCGCTCGATACTCGCCCTGGAACCGGACCAAAGCGAGCCGAAACGGCTCTTTTCGACGGGCGATTCCATGACGCGGGGTTTCAATGCCAACACTCCCCTGGACAATCCGCACCTGAGCTGGGTCAACGGTTATCACGGCTTTTGGGAGGATCTCTTCGGTTTGCCGGATGTCGAGTCGCATAACCAGCGCATCGATGCCAATTTCGGAGACAGCGATCGCAGCAATCAGACGGCGGCCGAAAACGGTGCGACGATGGGCAATCTGGCGGCTCAAGCGTCCGGCACGGCCGGCAAGAACGTGACCTATGCCACGGTGCTGCTGGGTTCGAACGATGTGTGCAAGGACTCGATCGCCGATCTTCCCACCGACGAGCAGTTCAGAACGCGATTCGAGGGCGGCATGGATACCCTGCTCGCGAATTTGGCTGCGGGCGCTACCGTGCAGGTAGTGGCAATCCCCAATATCGTCGAGGTCTATAACCAGGGCCGAGTCAAACAATCGCTGGGGCTGGTCGATTGCCCGGAGGTTTGGGCGACGTCGGGCAGTTGCGGCTCGGTGCTTTCGCCCGATGCGACCGATTCGGACCGTGCTTTTGCGCTGTCCCGGATCATGGCGTACAACCAGATGCTCCGGGAAATCACCGAGAACAAGGCCGCACAGCATCAGGACAAGTTCATCTCGTTTACCGATGTGAGCTTCACCTATCCGTTCACGCAGAGCGAACTCTCCAACCTCGACTGTTTCCATAGTTCCTGGGAAGGACAAAAGGCTCTATCCAGGGAGACCTGGAATAGCGGTCCGTTCAGGGAACATCAGGAACTTGACTAAGCCGTTATGAGCCGGGTCGCCGCATTCTTATCAGGCGCGGGAGTGGCGGGCGCGATCGCGGTACTTCTGACTACTCATTCGCCGCCGGTTCCGGTCGGCGAAGATGTCGAGCAATGGCAGGCGCGCGCCCGGAAGGCGGAACGGGAACTCACGATGTTGCGGACTCAGCTGGAATCTTCCGCCGCGCGGCACTCGACAGCCTCCTCCACATCCATTCCCGTCACAACCCCTGGTCCGATTTCTTCGCCAACAATCCCTCCGCCGCCTCCCGATCCCGATGTCGAGTTTGATCCCGTGCGCCACGAGCAATGGGACGCCCTGGTTAGCGGCGCGCTCGAGCGCGAAGTGGAGCAGCGCCTCGGCCAAAGGCTCAGCCCCGATCGGACGGCGCGGCTGCTCGAGGCTCTACGACGGCTGCGCGATGCCTCGGCCGGATTGCGCTCGGAATTTCTCGATCCCCAAAATCCCGATTCCCTGCGCGATCACCTGGCGCGCACGCTGGTGCTGGTGGAATCGGATCGCCTTTTTCGCGAAGAGCTCGGCATCGGCTTCTCGGACTTCCTGCGGGGACTCGACGGCAATCCCGTCGAGGAAGTCCATCCGGCGGAGCCTGGCGGATCGCTTCGATAACATCGCCCAATGTGGATCATCCTTCTGATGCTCTTGGCCGGAAGCCCGGCCGCTCTTGGCGACGAGGCGGCGGCCAGAATAAACGGACAGACGCTTTTGTTATCCGAGATCGACGCGCCTTCGCGCCCGAAGATCGTCCGATTGCACCAAGCCTTGGTCGGCCAGGCTGCCCGGACGCTTGTTCGGCTGATCGACCGGCACCTTCGGACGTCCTCGGCGGCAATGAAATCCCCTTCGTCCAAGCCGGTCACGGATGAAGCGATCCGCGACTTTCGTTCGTCACGGGCGGAAGATTTCGAGGGGCCTTTCGCGCCCGCCGAGACCAGGCGCCATCCGAGTGCTGCGCAGCCCGCGATCCGACACTATCTGGAGCAGAAAGCGCTCGAAGCCAGAAGCGCCGAGACGCGCCGCGATCTCCGGAAAGGCCATGCCATTAAAATCCTGCTCCCGGAAGCGCGGGACCTCGAACAGCCGCTGCCCGCTAAGCGAACCGTGGCGCTGGTGGATGGTGTCTCCATCCCGGCCGGGAAACTCGAGCAAGCCGCAGCGCTTCGCCTCTATCGGCTGAGGAAGGAGATCCATCTCGAGCGCCGGCGCAATGTCGAGACGGCCATCGAAAATCGGCTGCTGAGCGAGGAGGCCCGGCGACGCGGCATTACCACCGAGAATCTTTTGACAAAAGCGACACAGGACGCGGCCGTCGGCGACGAGGAGTTGAATACATTCATCCAGTCGGAAAGCGCGGCGGGCCGGCCCGTATCGGACCCCGAACGTGCCCGACAATACTTGGCTTTCCGTAAAGCCTATGCCCGTCGCACCGCGTTGGTCGAGAGGCTGCGGGCTTCGGCGCGCATCGAGATCCTGCTTGAGGAGCCCTCCCCACCCCGTCTACCCATGATCGAGGCGAATGCCCCCGCCTTGGGCGCACGGGAAGGACTGCGTCTCGTCGTCTACATCAACTACCGCTGCACGCCATGCCGGGCTAGCCATCGGGAGATCGATCGGCTTCTGGCCGCCGACCGAAAAGTGCGCGTCACCTTCCGCGATTTCATTCCGGTGTACGATCCCGTGGCGAGCGAGGCGGCCCGCTTGTCGCGCTGCGCCAGCCGGCTGGGCGCCTTCCAGCGCATGCGCAAGGAGCTTTTGACGCGGGATCCGCCGCCTTTCGGAGAAGCCTGGTACAAAGACGAAACCCTCCCGGTACTCGCTCGCGGGCTGGGTATCGATCCCGCCGCCTTGGTACAGTGCCTTTCCTCCGAGGAGATCGGCGAGGCCATCGCCAGGGACACCGCAGAGGCGCTCGAATTCGGTTTCGAGGAAGCGCCATCCTTTATCGTCCAAGGCGTCCCCCTCTCGGGCATGCAGTCGGCCGAAAGCCTGGCTGAAGTACTCCATCGGAGAATATCGCGGGATGCGCGGCATCCGGTTAGGCAAGAAGCGAATCCACACTGATTCTGAAAGACCGGCCGGCTTATGGCTCTCCATTCGGGACCAAGCCGCGGCGGCGGGCCTGTCGATCGTAGAGAACGCGTGCGAGCATTTGAGCTGGATCGACCATGTTGGAATCGCATCATCTTAGAAACGGCAGTTGGACGTGCCGGAGTGTGCGGCGGGCGGGTCGGCTGGCAAGGCGCGACGCCGCCGCGGGGTAGTCTCCCGCAAGAAGGAGCAACGCCGCCAGGTGGCCCGCCCGCCGTGCAATCGGGTGCGTAGCGGCTTCACCCAAAAGGTGAGATTGATGCAGGGCGGGACGTTCAGGACTCATCGGGCTTTTCAGGTGCATCGAAGCGGTCAACTGCCGTTTCTAGGATCATGCATTGGCAAGCGAAATCGATTCCGGACGAGGCTTGGGAGTTAGAGCATTTTCATACCTACTGTACGGGCACTCGCGAGTAGGTCGGGAATCCTTTCCCGACGACACGTCCCGCCGAGCGTCTTCGTCGGAAGGGTCGCGACTAAAGCGACCGTTTGCGATTGGGAAAGGATTGCCGACCTACGAAAGCTTGAGTCGAGCTACCCTGGCCGAAGGCGCCAACGACTCCAGCAGGCCTGTTTTGCCGTACGAGCGAGATGAGAACGCTCTAGCAAACGCTTCGGGTCAAACTGCCGCTAGCCCGCTTGGCAAATGGGATCAGGCTTCCATGATTTCGCCGGCGACTTGAATGCCCCGGCTGACGAAAAAGCATATGAGGAACTTGCGTGGACGGCCGACAACATCGATGGATTTTCCCGATTGTCGCTCGCTTCGTTCACATCCAATCCTTCGCCTTTTTCCTGACCTGCTCGTAAAAGGCCTCCATCACGTCGACGAAGGACACGTCCTTGGGCCAGAACGGCGGGAAATCGCCGCCTTTTTTGACCAGAATGCCCGAAACCGGAGCGGGTTCCGGCGGTTCCACGCCGGAGGGCAGTTTCTTCGCGCCGCGCCAGTAGTCCCTGGGAACGACTGTGTCCGGCACGGTGCTGGGCACGGGACGACTGAAGTAGGACTCCGCCGGGTACAATTCGCCCCCGTTCTCCGTCAAGGCGGTAGCCAGCGCCGCCCCCAAGGGCGTGCTCTGAAGTCGCCGGGCCAGTTCGGCGCGGGGAAGTCCCCGGAGTTCGAACAATAGAAAGGGATCGTGATCCAGCCGCGAGGCGAGCAGGTAATACAAAGCGGCAATGTGTTTGCACGGATTTTCCGGATCGGGACATGAACAGCGCGTCTTGATGTCTTTGCGGCTCCGCGGCAGGAGATCGATTTCCAGATTCTCGAACGGCTTTTCGATCTCGTCCGGCATTTCGTTGAGAAGCAAGCGGGCCAGAAATCCCGCACGACTCCCGATGAGCCGGATAGCGTTATCCCAGGCGGACGCCGGCAGGGACAGGAACTCGATGTGAATCTCATAGATGGGCTCCTCGTAAAATCCGAGGTAGGGGCTCATCCGTCCCCGCACCCGCGCCAGGACTTTGTTCTGCTCCACCCGCCATCCGAGAATGCGGTGGGTGCTGAGATACTGGCGCCCACGCATCAGCCGCTTCGGGTCGGTGAATGTTTCCATCGCTTCGATGAACCGCTGGCCCCACCAGGTCTTGCCGATCTTGCTCATGGGCTACTCCATAACGGCTTGACGATTCAGGGCGATCAGTTCCTTGAAGGCCTCGTTGTCGAGTCGCGTCAGCCAGGATTCATCATTTCCGACGATCAGCGAAGCCACCTGTTTCTTGTCTTCGATCATACGATCGATACGCTCCTCCAGCGTCCCTATGGTGATGAATTTGTGGACGAAAACATTCTTGCACTGCCCGATTCGAAAGGCGCGGTCGGTGGCTTGGTCCTCGACCGCCGGATTCCACCAGCGATCGAAATGAAAAACGTGGTTGGCCTTGGTTAGCGTGATGCCCACCCCGCCCGCCTTCAAGGACAATATGAACACGCCGGGCTCGGTATCCGGATCCTGAAATTCGGAAATCATCCGCTCGCGCTTTGCCGGCGGCGTTCCGCCGTGCAGGTAAAATACCGGGCAGCCCAAGGCATCGCGCAAATATTTGTACAGGCTCTCGCCGACTTCGGCGAACTGGGTGAACACCAAAGCGCTTTCGGTTTCGGCGATCACGTCGGTCAACATGTCGTGCAACCGGTCGAGTTTCGGAGAACGCTCGGGCGTGAACTCGCTGCCGTCGCGCAAAAATTGGGCGGGATGGTTGCACACCTGCTTGAGCCTCATCAGTGCCGACAACATCAAGCCCTGCCGACCGATACCTTCGGCCATCGCCAGGCGCTGCTCCACGTCCCGCACCACGGCCTCGTAGAGCGAGGCCTGCTCTTTGCAGAGATGACAGAACTGCTTGTTTTCGACCTTGTCGGGCAGGTCCTTGATGATATTGGGATCGGTTTTGACGCGGCGCAGGACGAACGGCTCGATCAGTTGTTTCAGGGTCTCGGTCTGAGCCGGATCGTTATCGCGCTGGATCGGAAGCTCGTAACGCTGGCGGAACTGGGTCTGCTTGCCCAAATAACCGGGATTCAGAAAATTGAAGATCGACCACAGGTCGAGCAGCCGATTCTCCACCGGGGTTCCGGTCAAGGCCAGGCGATGCTCCGCATTGAGCCTCAAAACCGCCTTGGTCTGGGCGGACAAGGGGTTCTTGATATTCTGGGCCTCATCGAGCACGATCCGCGCCCATCGGATCTGGGAAAACAGTTTCTCGTCCCGTCGCACTAAGGCATAGGACGTGATAACCGCATCGTGCTCCGCGCAGATCTCCCGAAAACGTCCGACATCCCGAAAACGTCCGCCGCCGTGATGGACGATGGCGCGCAGGCCGGGCGCGAAGCGCTCGAGCTCTTTCTTCCAGTTGCCGATCACCGACGTGGGCACGACCAGCAAGGTCGGGGCATGCTGATTCGTCTCGACCCGCTCGTGAACCAAGCGCGCGATTACCTGCACGGTTTTCCCGAGGCCCATGTCGTCCGCCAGGCATCCGTTCAGCCCCAGACTTTCGAGATAACAGAGCCAGGCGAGCCCGCGCCGCTGATAATCCCGAAGCCGCGCGACCAGGCCCGGCGGGTCGTCCACCGGCTGCAGCTGGCTGTGATCGCGGAGCTTCCCCAGCATTTCCAGCAACGTTCCCTGGGGATCGATCTCGAAAAGATCCGAATCCTCCGCCGTCTTCCGCATCAGTTCCGGCAGGCTCATGCCGCCGTCCTCGGTCCGGTGCTTGCGCCAGAACTCCAGCATCGTGCGCATCTTTTCCCGATCCAGCGTCAGCCACTGACCGCGGTAGCGAACCAGCGGCGTCTTGCTTTCGACCAGGCGTTCCCATTCGGCCTCGTCGATGGTCTCCGCTCCCAGCGCCAGCTCGTAGCGGTATGCGATCAGGTTCTGCAAGCCCAAATCGCGCCGAGTACCCGCATCCGAGGGGCTGCGGCGGCTGGCGTAAAGGCGGATTCTGGTACGTCGCCGCCCTTGCGGAGTCCACCAGGTGGGCACCATGACGGTAAACCCGGCATCTTCCAATACCCAGGCATCCTCTTGGAGAAACGCGAAGGCCTCTTCCAAAGCCAGATCGACCCCGGTGGGGCGCTCTTCGTCCAAGCCTTCCCACAATTTCGGATAGATGCGAGCCGCCTGGCCCAAGCCGAGCAGCAGGTTTTTCTCGAACTCCGGACCGACCGGCTTGGCGAAAGCCTGTTTCTCCTCGGCGCGCAGCCCCCAGTATTCGGCCAAAGGCAGGCGCAGGGCGGGATCGCGGCGCGGCGAGAGGAGAATTTCCAATCGCCAGGCATCGTCCTCGGAGACTGCTTCCTGCAAGCGGAACACCAACTCCAGGTCCGCTTCCTCGCGGCGCCCGAGCAGATTGCGCCGCCAGCCGAGCCATTGCCTGTAGAGCTCGATACCCTCGTCGGTTTTCCACGGATGCCCGGCCGGCGCGCCGTTGCGGCAGGCATTCAACAGCGTGCCCTCGATCTTGCGGCCCAACTTGGTGGCAGACGCCGCCTGGACGATAGTGCGATGCACCAGGACATCGGCGCAATGCTTGAGCAGACTGGCGCTCTCGTAAAAAAAACCGCCGGCCGACGCACAAACCGGAGGCATCCGCTCGACGGCCTCCCGAATCAGGCGTTCATAACTGTCGGAAACGATTTCCCAGCCGGCGTAGATTTCATAGCCTTCGGGCGGCATGGTTCGATAGAGCAGCGCCGGGATATAGCGATCCTTCACGATCACCGACTTCAGCGACTGCGTGAAGTAATGCCAAAATAGCAGATCGATGCCCGCCTTGGTCTGCGAGGTCCGGTAAGCCGACAGAAAACGCAACTCGCCGAGCTGTTTGAAAGGGTGAGCCAGGCGATAGCCGTCCACTTCCCAGCCCGTCAAAGCCGCTTCGATGGGCTCTTCGTCCACTCCGCTTTCCAACTCTAGGCCCGGCAGCGGCCGACCGTCGACCGTCGGCAAAAGGACCGTCTGCGGCGCGAAATGAAACCGGCGTTCATAAGGTGAAACGTCCAGCCCGAGTTCGCCTTCGAGAAAAGCCACCAGCTCCGCTTTGGTGAGGTGCCGAGGATGACGGTTCGCGGCTCCAGAGACGTCGGCGGGTTCGCCGTCATGCTCTATCCAAAGCCAAAAATCGCCCGGCTGGACGAACTCGTCGGTACACTCGGGAATCCATGTGCAGTGCAGGACTTTCATGTCGCGTATGTTGCAAGCCGAAAATCGGCTATTGTACCCAGCCGGAGCGGGTTTGCGCCGATCTGTTAATTATTTGTTACATCCGCGGTCAACCCGCATCAGCCCGGCCTAACAATAAACCATCATGTCCGATCGAGCGCAACGCTTATTCATCGGAGCAATCGGTCGATGGCAAGGTGTCGGTTGCCGTCAGTATTGCCGGTACACGAGGAAGCGTGACGATCGAATCGGAGGCTTTAGGCCTCAGGTCGGTGAGGGAAACGAAGCGGCGGTGGCAATTCAAACCACCTTGCGTAGGATGTGCTGACAAAGGAAGCGCATCAATCGCGAACGGTCGCTTTAATCACGATCCTTCCCGACACAACTGTCGGCAAGGGATTGCCGACCTACGACTATAATCCCCCCGAGATGTCTAAGGTCACGTAGGATGTGCTGAACGAAGTGAAGCGCATCAATCGCGAGCGATACGCTTCCTTCGTCAGCACATCCTATGACCCTGAGGCACGAAGCGCATCGTTCGAGCCTTCAAACCGGACTGACCTACGCCACCTCCCGCTTCGCGATATCCACCCACTCCTTGTTCAACCGGTGGCTGTGCCTGGACGCGATCTTTGCGTCCTTGAGGATGTCCTCGAACAGAGCCCGCGCCTCCGATGTTTTTCCCATGCGTTTCAGCAGCAGGGCATGGCGGCATTTGGCTTCGGCGCCTGCGGAATAGTTAGCCAGTGCCCGGTATTCGTCCAAGGCCCGATCCAGTTCGCCGAGCGCTTCGAGCGAGCGGGCGTAAAGCAGATGCGCCTCCTGGTTTTCGAATTCCGGATTAGCCCCGAACAGCATTTCGAGCGTTTCCCGCGCCCGTCCGAAATTGTTCGCTTCCACCAGCGCCTTGGCCAGGCCAAGCAAGAGGTCGGGATCGGTGCGGTACATCCCGGTGAGGGAGCTCTCGTAAAGTTCGATGGCTTCGTCGAGCATGCCATGCCTGAGATATTCGTGTGCCAGTGCGCTCCGGTTGCCTATGGTGTCCGAGACCTCCAATGCTTCGCGGCGTTTTCGGAGCTCCTTTTGTGGATCGAGCGTTCTCAGCAGGGCCTTGGAACCCTGCCGGGCGGTGCGGCTTTGGATCACTTCGGGCAGCAGCACCATCACCGAATAAAGAATGCAGCCGAGCAAGGGCAGGAAGATAATTAGAAATACCCAGAAAATCGGATGGCCGTGGCGGATCGCGTGAACGGCGAATCCGATCTGGATGAGCAACATGAAGATTCCGGCAATTTCCATCAGATGTCTCGTTTATTGTTGTTCAGCAAGGAATTGGACCCGGCGAGCAAGTCCACTCGATGGACAGGAAACGGCGCGCTTGGTTCGCGCGATCTTCGGAAGGATCGTTTATTGGCGGTCGATCCGGCGCTTATCGAGCTCCTTGCGATGAAGACAAGGACAAAAGTCTGATCGTACCATGTATGGGATACAACGAAACCGGGACGTATCGATGCATCCGATGAAGCGCTTGCCAGACCGTTACGGAATCGCGGGCGTTCCCGCGCGGTCCAAACAACCATGAAACTTCGCCTGGTCCAGCTCTGGGAGACGCTCCGCTCGAGCTACTGGTTCGTCCCCGCCTTGATGTCGGTTACGGCCGCGATCCTGGCGGTCTTGCTGTTTCTGGTCGATCAGGAGGCCCGCGAGCGATATCTGCCGTTTCTTTCCGATCTTTACGTGATGGACGCACCGGGGGCTCAAGCGATTTTGTCCACGTTGGCGTCCTCGGCGATCACGGTGGCGGGGGTGGTGTTTTCCATCGCCATGCTGGTGCTCTCCAACGCCTCGTCGCAATTCGGCCCGCGCCTGCTGCCGAACTTCATGCGGCAAGGGGGTACGCAGATCGTTTTTGGCGGGTTCATCGCGACCTTCATCTACGCCATTCTGGTGCTGACCCGAGTCCGTTCGACCGATGACGGGGCGGAAATTCCCCATCTTTCGGTCAGCGTCGCTCTGGTGCTCGGGGTGCTCAGTTTCGGGCTGCTGATCTATTTCATCCACCGGGTCGCCACATTCATACAGGCGCCGAACATCGTCGAGAATGTCGGCGCACGCTTGATCGAGACTTTCGGCAACTTGTTTCCGGAAGCTTCCGATCCCGGCGGGCGGAATAATCCCGCGGACGAGGAGCGGCAACTGCCGACCGATTTTGCGGAGCACGCCTCCGGCATTCCGGCGCCCGGCAACGGCTACCTGGACGCCATCGAACTGGAGCGGATTCGGGACATTGCCGAGCGGCACAATCTGCTCGTGCATCTGCTCAAACGGCCGGGCCAGTTCATCATCGAAGGCCATGTGCTGGCTTTGGCTTCGCCGCGCGAAGCGGTAACGGAGGCGATCGTCGAAGAGATCGGAGAATGCTTTCTTTTAGGACCTCAGCGCACGTTGATCCAGGATGCCGAGTTTGCCGTCGACCAGTTGGTGGAAGTGGCGGTCCGCGCTCTTTCGCCCGGCATCAACGATCCCTTCACCGCCGTCAACTGTATCGATTGGCTGGGAGCGGCGCTGTCGTTTCTCGCCGGCCGGAAGCTGACTTCCCCGCTCTGCCGCGGTGCAGACGGGCGCATCTGCGTTGTGACCGATCCTTACACCTACGAAGGCATCCTCGATGCAGCGTTCAATCAGTTGCGCCAGCACGCCAGGAAGAACGAGGCCGTGGCGATTCGCCTCCTGGACATGATCGCCGTTCTGGCCGAGGCCGAACTGCCCGAGCCTTATCGTAACGCTCTGGCACGGCACGCGCGCTTGATCTATAAGGACACGCTGACCAATCTGCCGGACGCCAGCGACCGCGCCGATCTGGAAGAACGCTATGGGAAAGTGTTGCAAACGCTTCCGGACTCCGGTTCGCAGGCGAACTGAGGCAAGAACGGTGGACTCCTTTACCGCTGGTTTCGTCGAGCCGTCGATGGCCATCGTGCTTCGTCAAGCTTAATAATGGACCGTCCAATCGCCATCGTCGTACTCCTCGGAGTCTCGGGCTCCGGAAAATCGACCATCGGCCAGCGGCTCGCCGAGCGCCTGCGTTGGCCGTTCTTCGACGGGGACGATTTCCATCCCGTGCAAAACATCGAGAAAATGGCGCGAGGCCAGCCTTTGACGGATGCCGACCGGGAACCCTGGCTCGACCGGCTCGCCGAGCTGATAGAAACGTCCATAGCGACTGGGCGTTCCGCCGTCATCGCCTGCTCCGCGCTGCGGCATTCCTACCGGGAGCGCCTCGCGCGAGGACACCGCGAAGTGGTCTTCGTGTATCTGAAAGGTTCTTTCGAACTCATCCGCGAACGACTCGCGCGCCGGCAGGAGCACTTCATGCCGCTAGACCTTCTTCCCAGCCAGTTCGCGGCACTCGAGGAACCCTCCGACGCCATCACGATCGATATTCGGCAAACGCCGGAAGCGATCGTGGAGACCATCGTCCGCCGTCTCGAAGACCGACTCACGGGGCTTTCCGCGGAATAAGTAATTTGAACGGCCGGCGCGACTTGCCGTTCAATCGTCCCCTCCCTACAATCGAAACCTTGTCCAACATCCGGTTGTCAAGGAGAAGATCATGCTGATGTTGTCGGTTGCGGTTTTTACTTTGGTGGCGTTCATGGGGGCGGGCATGGGAATCGACGCCTTCAAGGGAAGGGGCAGTTCCCGGTTGTACGCCCTGATACACGGCGGCTTGGCGTTGCTGGGATCGACTCTGGTGATCATGGTCGCCCTGAAAGGCGATACCCGGCTCTACGTGATTATCGGCCTGGCGCTGGTCATTATCGCCGCCGGACTGTACATTTCGTTTCAACGGGCCAAAGGCATTCAGCCTAGGGCCTTGATTCTGCTGCACGGCGGAACCGCCGCCACTTGCTACGGACTGCTTGCCTATTACGCACTGCGGACTTGATCCGGGCAGTCGGCACAGCGAATTCCGGGGTGCCGACGCAGCCTCCCGCCCATTTATTCTTCGGATCTCGGGTTAAAATACCCCCAAGCCATGCTTTCGACACCCCCGCTCAGCCTTTACATCCACGTGCCTTGGTGCGTAAGAAAATGCCCTTATTGCGACTTCAATTCGCACGCGGCAGACACCGCGCTGCCCGAACACGAATACGTAAAGGCGCTGCTCGACGATCTCGAACAACAAGCGCCTTCCGTCGCAGGGCGACGGGTGGAAACGATATTCATCGGCGGCGGCACCCCCAGCCTTTTTAGTCCGGCCGCGATCCGCGCTCTTTTGGAGGGGATTCGGTTACGGCTCGACATAGCGGCTGATGCCGAGGTCACCATGGAAGCCAACCCCGGCACTGCGGAGATCGCCAAATTCCAGGGTTTTCGCGAGGCCGGGGTGAACCGCTTGTCGATCGGCATCCAGAGCTTTCATGACACGCATCTGAAAAAACTAGGCCGCATCCACGATAGCCGAGAGGCGCGGCTCGCCGCCGAAATCGCGCACTCAGCGGGATTCGAGAACTTCAATCTGGACCTGATGTTCGGGCTGCCGAACCAAACCATGGACGAGGCGCTGACGGACATTCGAACCGCAGCGGGCCTGAACCCGACCCATATCTCGTTCTATCAGCTCACCCTGGAACCCAACACCGTGTTCCACAAGTACCCGCCACGCCTGCCGGAGGACGATCGCATCTGGGCCATGCAGCAAAGCTGTCAGGCGCTTTTGGCGGATCATGGCTATCGCCAGTACGAGGTATCCGCCTATGCTCGGGAAGGGTACCGCTGCCGGCACAATCTCAATTATTGGCGTTTCGGAGATTACTTGGGCATCGGCGCGGGCGCTCACGGCAAGATTACGAACGCGGCGGAGCAATCCATAATGCGGACCTGGAAGATCAAACACCCGCAGCATTATCTCGAGTTCGCCGGCCGACCGGATCGGCAGGGCGGGCGGGCCGCGGTCCCGAGGGAAGACCTGCCGTTCGAATTTCTGATGAATCACCTCCGCCTCCGGGAAGGTTTCGCCGAAGCGGCGTTCGGCAAATACACCGGGTTACCCTTGGCTGCCCTGGAACCGGAACTTTCCGACTGCATCGCCGCCGAATTAGTCGAACGGCGCGACGGCGTCATTCGCTGCACCGACACCGGCTGGAATTTCCTGGATAATGTGTTACAGCGTTTTCTGAATTAACCCTTTACCTCCATGCCCACCCCATCATCCGGAAGCTCGCTGGCGACGACGAAGCCCCACAACTCGCTGGTCCGGCCGACGCTCGAGGATTTGATCCGGCTCAGCCAGCCCGCGGCGGGATTGACGCTGGCCCGGCCGACCGTACGCGCCTTGCAGAGCGGGCAGTATCTCTCGGCTTTCAAGGGGCGCGGCATGGAGTTCGACGAAACGCGGCTCTACGCCCAGGGCGACGATGTCCGCAACCTGGACTGGCGCGTCACGGCGCGCACCGGCAAGCCGCATACCAAGCTTTTCCGCGAAGAGCGCGAAAGGCCGGTTTTTCTGACGGTGGACTACCGATCGGCGATGTTCTTCGCAACCCGTGGCATGTTCAAATCGGCGATGGCCGCCAGGCTCGCCGCGCTCATCGCCTGGAGCGCCCGAAGGCATGGCGATCGCGTCGGCGGACAGATTTTCTCCGAGGCGGAAAGCATCGAGCTCAAACCTGAGCACGGCCACCGTGCGGTGTTGAGACTCCTCAAAATGCTGGTCGACCAAGCGTCCCCCCGAAGCGACGGCACGCCGGAGACTGCCTTGCAAGACGCACTGATTCGTCTGCCGCGCCACGCGCGACCGGGCAGCCTGGTGTTCGTGTTCAGCGATTTCCGGCATCTGACCGCCGCCGGCGAGGCGAGCCTGAGCCGGTTGTCCCGCCACTGCGATCTGGTGCTGGTGTTCATCTTCGATCCGTTGGAGCAACGCCTGCCTCTGGGACCTCACCGGTTCAGCAACGGCCGCCGCGATGTTTTGCTGAATGCCGATGCGCGGACCGCCGACGTCTATGAACATTCGTTCCGGGTCCGCGAGGAACGGCTGCGCGAGCTGGCCCGCCGGCACGGCATACGCTTCGTTGCCTGCCGCACCACGGACGAGCCTTTTTTCGTCTTGCAGCAGAGCAGCCGCCCGTCGCTTTTCCACGCCTGATCATGGAAACCTTGCCGCTACGCGATATTCATCTGCCGGACCCGATAAGCTGGTGGCCGCCCGCGATCGGCTGGTGGATCGTATCGGTCGCGGCGGTTTTGCTGATCGCGACTGCGATATGGCTTATTCGCCGCTGGCGGCAGGTCACGGTGGCGAAGCTCGCCTTGCGGGAGCTGGATGCGCTGCAAAAGGATTCGACGCTGGGCATGACCGAAAAATTGAGAAGACTGTCCATCCTGCTGCGCCGGGCCGGTTTGAGCGCCTACCCTCGAGAAGATGTGGCGGGGCTGACCGGAGAGGGCTGGCTCGAATGGCTGGACCGGCCGCTCGGAACGCCCCGCTTTTCTCGGGGTGTCGGCCGGGCGTTGCTGGATGCGCCGTACCGCCCGGTGGGCGATGCGGATATGGATCGCCTGATCACGCTGTGCCGCGACTGGCTTAAGGCCCTGCCTCGAACCGTCGTGCCGCCCCGGAAAAATTCCGCGCCTCAGCAGGCCGCCACCGAACCATGATCGAATTCGCCTGGATCTGGGTTTTTCTGCTTTTGCCCTTGCCCTGGCTGATCCGCCGCTGGCTGCCCGCCGCGCCGGAGCCGGGCGGCGCGGCGCTGCGGACGCCGTTTCTCGAGGAATTCGATAGCCTTCCGTCAAGCCAGGGCGTAACGAAAACCAAGCCGCATGCCATTTGGATCGCCGTCGCCGGCTGGGTGTTGCTGGTCAGCGCCGCGGCACGCCCGCAGTGGCTCGGCGAGCCTATCGAGCAGGCGGTCAGCGGCCGCGATCTGATGCTGGCGGTCGATCTTTCCGGCAGTATGGAAATCGAGGACTTCTTCCTCCATGGCCGGGCAGTGGATCGCCTCACCGCAACCCAATGGGTGGCCGGCCAGTTCATCGAACGGCGCGTGGGCGACCGCATCGGCTTGATCCTGTTCGGCGAGCAGGCCTACCTGCAAGCCCCGTTGACCTTCGACCGCACCACGGTGCACATCCTGCTGGACGAAGCGGTCATCGGACTCGCCGGCGACAAGACCGCCATCGGAGACGCCATCGGTCTCGCCGCCAAGCGCCTTAGGGACAATCCCGCCGAACAGCGGGTTCTGATACTGCTCAGCGACGGGGCCAACACCGCCGGCGCGGTTTCCCCCCTGCAAGCGGCCGAAGTCGCGGCGCGCGAGAAGCTAAAAATCTATACCATAGGCGTCGGGGCCGATCAGATGATCGTCAACGATCTTTTCGGCACACGGCGCGTCAATCCGTCTCAGGACCTCGACGAGGAAACCATGAACGCAATCGCCGAAAAAACCGGCGGTCGCTACTTCCGGGCGCGGGATACCAGCGAATTGGAGAATATTTACGCACTGTTGGACGAACTGGAGCCGGTGGAACGGACAAAGCATTTTTACCGGCCGAGGACCGAGCTCTATCACTGGCCCCTGGCCGCCGCGCTGCTATTGGCGGCTGTGCTGGGGGTAAGCAAATTGCGGGAATGACTGCTTGGGCCGGAGATGATGGGCTACGACGCTGAATCCATGAATCGCGACAACGATTGCCGATGAACGAGTTTCATTTCTTGAGGCCCTGGTGGCTTTTGGCCGTCCTCCCGCTCGCGGCGATACTTTGGGGGTTGTACCGGCGGCGCCGGAGCACCGGAGACTGGAAAGGCATCTGCGATGATGCGCTGCTGCCCCACGTACTCATCGGCGGGGACGGCCGAGCGAGCCGCCATCCGCTGTTCGCCGCGGCCTTGGGCGGCATCGTCGCCATCATGGCTTTGGCGGGGCCGGTTTGGGAGCGTCTGCCCGCACCGGCTTTTCGCAATATCGCGGCCGTGGTCATCGTACTCGACCTTTCTTCGGCCATGGAGGCGGTCGATCTCAAGCCGACCCGTCTGGAGCGTGCCCGCTACAAGATTGCCGATATCCTGAAGACGCGCAAGGACGGTCAAACCGCTTTGGTCGTCTATGCCGGCGATGCGTTCACCGTCACGCCGCTGACCGACGATGCGGCCACCATCGCCGCGCAACTCTTCGCCCTAAACTCCGGCCTGATGCCCGTACAGGGAACTCGCATCGATCTTGCGCTGGAATCCGCTGCGCGGCTCTTGAGGCAAGCCGGCCTGCGGTCCGGCGATATCCTGCTGGTCACCGCCGGAGAACGGGCGGCGGAGGCCGAGGAGGCAGCGCACCGGCTGAAAACCGAGGGTTATCGCATTTCCGTGCTGGGCGTCGGCACCGAGGAGGGCGCGCCGGTTCCCATGCCCGAAGGCGGATTCTTGAAGGACGATACCGGCAATATCGTGGTTCCGCGGCTCGATACCGACGCGCTGCGGAAGCTGGCCCGAGCCGGGGGCGGCATCTATCGGAATCTCACCGCCACTGCGGGCGATCTCGATGCGCTATTGGGATTTTTCGAACAGCATGCCGCCGCCGATACGCAGAACGAAAAGACCCTGAACGTGGACCAATGGAAGGAACAGGGTGTCTGGCTGCTGCTGGCCCTACTGCCGCTCGCGGCCTTGTCGTTCCGGCGCGGATGGCTCGCCGCCTGGCTGTTGGTTCTGGCAGCCCCGGTTCCGAACGATGCCCAGGCGCTGGACTGGCACAACCTGTGGCAAAGGCCCGACCAACAGGCTCGGCAAGCCTTTCAAGCCGAGAATTACGACGAGGCGGCGAAAAAATTTCAAGATTCCGAATGGAAAGCGGCCGCCCAGTACAAGGCCGGACGCTATGAGGACGCGGCCAAACTCTTAGAGGAGTCGCATTCGGCGACCGGCCATTATAATCGCGGCAACGCCCTGGCCCGGCAGGGACGTTACAACGAGGCCATCAAGGCTTACCAGAAAGCCCTGGAGCTGGATCCTGGCCATGAGGACGCCCGCTACAACAAGGAACTCGTCGAAAAAGCCCTGGAACAGCAGAAGAAGCAGCACGAAGAACAGCAGAAAAGTCAGAAGGATTCGGGCTCGGAATCCGAATCCAAGTCTTCGCAATCGCCGCAAGGGCCATCGGACGGTCAGGATCGAAAAAACGAAGAGGAAAAACCACACGAACAAGCGGGCAAGGAACAGGACGCCCAGCCGCGGAACAATGGCTCGAACGGTGAAAACAATTCGCCCGAAAGCGCCGACGCCGCCTCCGGATCGGAAAGCAAGGCGCAAGATCGGCCGGATAAGAATGGCGAAAAAACGCCCGACGACGCGTCCGACCCGCAACAGGCCGCCGGCCAAGCACAGGATAGACGGCCCGACGAAAGCGGTGAGCGGGAGGCCGCTGCGGCGACAGCGGAAACGGGTAAGACCGATGAAACCCGCCAGGCCGAGGAGCAATGGCTGCGGCGTATCCCGGACGATCCCGGCGGCCTTCTAAAACGCAAGTTTTATTACCAGTACCGTCAACGACAAAGGACTCAAGGCGCGGAGCCTAGACCATGAGCGAACTCTTTTTTTCATATTCGTGTTTTCTCTGGGCGCATCGCTCTGACCCAAGGTTGAACCCGGATTCCAATCGGGTGTTATCCGTTCTGCGCCGATTGATTCGCCTATGGCCCTTGATCTTTCTGTTCCATGCGGGAAGCGCTTCGGCCGCGGCGATCAGCGTGACCGCCGACCGCGACCCGGTACCGGTGAGCGAATCCTTCACGCTCATCTTTTCGGCGGAAAAAACGCCGGACGACGATCCGGACTTCGCGCCACTGGAAAAGGATTTCCATGTCCTCGGTCAATCGCAAAGCAGCCAGATTTCGCTCATCAACGGCCGTTTCAGCAAGCGGACGGAATGGCAAGTCACGGTCATGGCGAAACGGACGGGCACGCTGACCGTCCCGCCCATCGCCTTCGGAACCGACCGATCCCAACCCTTGACTCTCCAGGTCGCCGGATCGCCCCCGCCATTGGCGGGTGGCAACGGCGAGGATTTTTTCCTGGAAGTCGAGGCCGAACCGAAGAATCCCTATGTCCAGGCCCAGGTGATCTACACGGTTCGAGTGTTGAGCCGCGTCCATTTCAGCGCTGCAAATCTCAGCGAGCCTTCGGCCGAGGATGCCTTGATTCAAAGGCTGGGCGACGACCGGCGCTATACCACCCATCGCAGCGGCCTCCAGTACACGGCAATTGAACGTAAGTATGCGATTTTTCCGCAGAAGAGCGGGACTCTCCTTTTGGAACCGTTGACGCTCGAAGCCCGAAGCGCGGCCGGCGGGCGATCCCTCTTCAATCAGTTTTTCAATCACTCGACTCACATTTTGCGCGCGCATTCGGATTCGGTGAGATTGGACGTCCGGCCGATTCCGGCGGCTTTTTCCGGCAAACACTGGCTGCCGGCGGAACACCTGGAAATCGACGATTCCTGGTCGCAGAATGCCCCTCAAACCACGGTTGGCGAACCGATCACCCGGACCATCACCGTGCGGGCCGATGGAACGACGGTCGGCCTGTTGCCCGAGTTGGAGCCGCAAGCCTCTCGACAATCCCCGGCGGACATCAAGCGTTACCCGGATCAACCGCTGCTGAACGAGGAAAAACTGACGACCGGACTGGCCAGCGTCCGGCAGGAAAAAATCGCCCTGATTCCCGCGCGTTCCGGAACCTACCGGATTCCGCCGATCGAAATCCCCTGGTGGAACACCAAGACCGAGCGGATGGAGGCCGCGCGGGTTCCCGAGCGCACCCTGACCGTGCTGCCGGGAGCCCAATCGCCGGAATCCACCCCACCCGCTTTGCCCACGACACGTTCGGGATCGTCCGCCGCTCCGGCACGACCGGAATCTTCGCTGCCGAGCGAGGCGCTACCTGCAGGTCCTGCAAGCGGGCTCTGGTTTTGGCTGGCTCTGTTATTCGGGCTGGGCTGGATTGGAACCGCCGCGGCCTGGTGGCTCAGCGGCAGGCCCCGGAAGACGCCGGTCCCGCAGTCATACGACGACGGTCGGTCCGAGCGCTCGGCCGCAAACGCCTTGAGAATAGCCTGCCGGAAGAACGACCCCGCCGCGGCGCGGCAGGCTCTCTTGGATTGGGCGAGACAGCGTTGGCCTTCGGCTCGCGTTATGGGTTTGGAGGACCTGGAGCGGCGTTGCAAAGGCGAATTGGGTCGTGAAATCGAGCGGCTGAACCGCACACTTTACCGACACCCGGAACCCGGTTGGCAAGGGCAGGCCCTTTGGGCGGCTTTTCGATCCGACCCGATGATCTCGTCCAAGGCGGGCAAACCGTCCGTAGCCGCGGATCTGGAGCCGTTGTACAAGCTCTAGGCCGTGAGTGAGTGCGCTATACGACGGATGAACGCCGGAAACGACACGACACGACAAGACCGGACGGTGGCTGCTTGAGATCGCCCGAGACTATTCCGGCCATGGTGGGTATAGGCGCTTCGGCGGGAGGTCTGAACTCGCTGCTGGATCTTTTCCAAGCCATCGAGCCCGGCATCGGCTTCGCCTTCCTGATCGCCCAGCATTTATCGCCCGATCATGACAGCAAGCTGGCGGAAATCCTGGCCAATACCGCCAGATTGCCGGTTATCGAGGCACGCGAGGGGATGGCGATACAGGCGGATCATATTTATGTCATTCCTCCGGATGCGGATATAAGCGTTTCGGTCGGTTGCCTGAACCTTCAGCGCCGGCACGGACGTCCGTCGCCTCATCTGCCGGCCGATCATCTGTTTCTTTCCCTGGCTCGCGAGCTGGGGAAAAAGGCAATCGGAATCGTGCTGTCGGGGACCGGGTCGGATGGAGCGAAGGGGCTCAAGGCGATCAAGACCGGCGGCGGAATCGCGTTTGCGGAAGATCCGTCCTCGGCCAGATTCGACGGGATGCCGCGCAGCGCCATCAGCATGGGATGCGTCGACTACGTATTGCCGCCCAAGGAGATCGCGCGGGAGCTCACAAACCTCGGCCAGCGAGCCGGGACCGCCGCCGGCGATCTGGAGACCCTGGCCATCCGGCAACAGGATCTGAAGCAGATATTCCGTGTCGTTCTCGTCACTTGCGGGCTCGATTTCAGCCAGTACAAACGCAAGACCATCTTACGGCGGCTCATGCGCCGAATGGCGCTTAACAAGATCCATAGCCTCTCCGATTATCTCGCCCTGTTGCAGAATCAACCGACCGAAGTCGAGGCGCTATGCCAGGATTTCCTGATCCGCGTTACCGCGTTCTTTCGGGACCCGGAGACATTCCGTGGATTGACGAGAGAAGTCTTTCCGCGGCTGCTGCAAGGCCGGTCTCCGAACGATCCGATTCGTATTTGGGTGCCCGGTTGCGCGACCGGCGAGGAGGCTTATTCCATCGCCATGGCGCTCATCGAGTTTCTGGACGAGAAGAAGGTCAGTATCCCGATACAGATTTTCGGCAGCGACATCAACTCGCAGGCCATCAGCCTGGCACGGGCCGGCCGCTATCCCGAAAACATCAGGCTTCATATCTCGGAAAAGCGGCTCAGACGCTTCTTCATCCGAGCCGACGCTCATTATCAAGTCATTCCGGCGATCCGGGAATCGTGCGTCTTCGCCGAACATAACGTGGCGCAAGATCCCCCCTTTTCCAAGCTCGATCTGATCAGTTGCTGCAATCTCCTCATCTACCTGGATCCGGAACTGCAGAGACATGTCATGTCGACCTTTCATTACGCGCTCAATCCGGGTAAATTTCTCGCGCTCGGGCCATCCGAAAATATCGGTCCCCAAGGTTCGCATCTCTTCGAACCTTTAAACAAAAATTGGAGCATCTACGTGAGGAAGAACGTTCCCGGCCGAATGTTGCTGAACTTCGGCGGGAAGGAACAAAGGACACTTCAGCCTGAAAAAACGCTGACAGAAACGGCTGCGCCACTGCAAAACCCCGGATTGGTTCAGCGACAGGCCGACAACATCCTGCTCGCACGTTACGCGCCGGCCGGCGTGCTGATCGATGACGATCTGAACGTTCTCCAGTTTCGCGGCCATACCGGACAGTTTCTCGAGCATCAACAGGGTTCGGCAAGCCTGAACCTAAAAAGCCTGACCCAAACCTATCTCTTCATCGAACTGTCGGAGGCCGTTCAGGAGACGCGGTCGACCGGACAATCCGTCCGACGGGAAAACATCCGCATCCGCACCGACGGGAAAGAACGGTATGTTCAATTCGAGGTCCTGCCGCTCAACGACGCCGAGGGCACCGCGCAATTCTTCCTGATTCTTTTCGAAAATTCGCCGTCCCGGCTTCCAATCCATGCCCCGGCCGATTGGCTTCGGCGAATTTCCTCCGTTCTGACGCGACAAGTGGGCCTGCTTTTCAAGTCCGCGCAAGCTGGAGGGCAGTTCCAATTCTCGGAGTTGAGACGAGAACTCGATGCCACGCAACGCCATCTGCAATCCGTTATCGAGGCCCACAAAGCCGGCCAGGAAAAACTGAGGTCGCTGGAAGAAGAACTCTTGTCCGCTCACCAGGAGTTCCAGAGCACGAACGAAGAGCTCGAAACCGCCAAGGAGGAATTGCAGTCGGCCAACGAGGAACTCGCCACGGCGAATGAAGAGCTGAGGGTCCGCAATCACGAGTTGAGCCAGGTCAATCTCACCTTGAAGAACGCGCAGGAATTCAACGAGGCCATTCTGGGAACCATGCGCGACGCCTTGGTGGTGCTCGATCGGGATCTCCGGGTAAAACGCGCCAATCGGGCCTATTTCGAAATGTTCCGGACCAAACCGGAGGCCATCCAGAACAATTGCCTCTACGACACCGGCAACGGGCTGTGGGATAGGCGGGAGATCAAAGAGTCGCTCCAGATCGTGTCGCAGGGCGGGAGAACCCTGGAGGATTATGAGATCATCCAGGCGCATCCCGAAATCGGCGAACGCATCCTGAACCTGAGCGCCTACAAACTGCTCGGAGAGGATCATCTGAACGATCTGATCCTACTGACGATTCAGGATGTCACCGAGCGTCGCAGTATCGAAGCGGCCCTGAGGCAGCGGAGCGAAATCTTGGACCAGGCCCACGAAGCCGTCCTGATGTGGGAACTCGGCGGCACCGTCCGGTATTGGAACCGGGGCGCGGAGGAACTGTACGGCTACAAGCGTTCCGAGGCGATAGGGAAAATCAGCCACACCTTGCTGAAAACCGAACGCGGCATCAGCTCCGAGGAATTCGAACGCATACTCGCCCGGGACCGGCAATGGGTCGGCGAAGTGGTCCATACCACCCGCACCGGAAAACGCATCATCGTCGACAGCCGCAACACCGTCGTCGTCCAGCGCAACAAGCCGCCGCTCGTGCTCGAGACCAATCGCGACATCACCGAGCGCAAGGATATCGAGGAGTCCTTGCGCGAAGCCCATAGGCAAAAGGACGAATTCTTGGCCATGCTCGCCCACGAACTGCGCAATCCTCTCGCGCCGGTCCGTAACGGGCTTCACATCCTGCAGAGGGCCAACCCCGACAAGACTCCCGTCAAGCAGATCCACGCGATGATGGACCGGCAGCTCACCAAGCTCACCCGCATCGTGGACGATCTGCTCGACGTGGCGCGCATCACCCGCGGCCAAATCGAGCTGCGCGAAGAAACGATCGATCTCGTGCCTCTGATCGTTCATGTTCTGGAAATCGTCAGATATCAGCTCGACTCGCGCCAGCACAAGCTCGCCCTGGATCTGCCGGGGCGTCCGTTGTTCGTCAAAGTGGACCCCACCCGCATGGAGCAGGTCGTCGAAAACCTGCTCGCCAACGCCGCAAAATACACTCCGCCGGGCGGCCACATCGAGGTCAGTCTCCATATCGTCAACGATGAAGCCGTGCTGCGGGTCCGCGACGACGGCAGAGGCATCGGCCCCGAGGCACTGCCGCATATCTTCGACCTTTTCGTGCAGGCGGAGAGAGGCTTGGACCGCATGGAGGGAGGGCTCGGAATCGGGCTCACGCTGGTGCGCCGGCTGGTCGAACTGCACCGCGGCCGGGTGGAAGCCAAAAGCGCCGGACTCGGCCTCGGCAGTGAATTTTTGGTGTATCTGCCGTTATGGCAGGGAATCGACGAAAGCCCCCAAGATATCACCGCGCTGCAATCCGAAATGGTATTGGTGCCGCGCAGGGTTCTTATCGTCGACGACAACCACGACGCCGCCGAGAGTACCGCGCTGATCGTCAGCGCCTCCGGACATACGGTCGAGGTCGCCTACGACGGGCCCATGGCGCTGAATATCGCGGCAAATTTCAAACCCGAGGTCGCGTTACTGGACATCGGATTGCCCGGAATGGACGGCTATGAACTGGCCAGGCGTCTTAGGAGCTTGCCCGGCATGGAAAAGGCGCTCTTGGTAGCAATCAGCGGCTATGGCACGGAAGACGATCGCCGTGCCTCGGAGGAAGCCGGCCTGGACTGCCACTTGGTCAAACCCGTAGATCCCGATGCGCTGGCCGGCTTATTGGCCACCGTAGCGGAAAAATCTCGGACCCCCGAAATCGGTCCTATCTAAGCCGATAACACCGTTCGTTACAGTCCGCCAAAAGGGTATCGCCTGTCTCAACCCAGGCGCTCGACCAACCGCCAATAGCACCGCATCCGACGATACGTGCAGCGGTCGTCCGGAGCCGCTTTAAACTCGGGATGAGTGAGCAGTCCGTCCAAGCAGGCGGCGATATGCCCGGCTGTCGATGGCGACGGATTTCTCGCATACCGCATCAGCAGAAAACGCAAACTCTCCTCCAGCAAATCGGGTGATGGCGCCGCATCGGCGCATGCGCGGCTTTTGACGGTCATGTATCTCTCCCCGGCGTTTCAACAAATGTGCCGACCCGTATTCAAGCCGGCCGACAGCAACAGGCGTCTGGAAAAATCTTTCGAAGGCAGATCCAGACAGTGGAAATCCTCGGCGTGCCGATTTCCGTTCTCGAGTAGTGCGACCAGCGTGATGGCGGACTTTGCAGCCGCATGCCGTCGGCGGACTGATTGAAAAACCGTACGGTCGACGGAGTTCACGGCACGACTCCCGAAACTAATGAACACGCCACAAATGATAATCGTTCTCATTTCGGTGTCAACCCCCGTATTCCGGTTACGAATTGATTTTTGAAACAAGGCGCGAAGCCGCTTGATTTGTGCGGCTCAGTTCACGGTCGGGCAGGATTCGGTATCTATACTTGGATCACTGGAGTGTCGGCGCCGGACTGCGATACATGAAACGAGGTTCTCGGCGTAACGACAGCGTTTCGATGATGCGGGACGCAAATCCGCGGTCGTTATCAAACTACCCTTTCAGCCGAGGAAGAATGCCTATGAAGTTCAAGAATTACCTCAAGCTCCTGGTCTACAAGGACGGCTCGGATCTTTATCTCACAGCCGGCGCTCCCCCCGCAGCCAAATTTCAGGGGAAGCTGACGCCTGTCGATACCATTGAACTGACCGACGACATGATCAAAGAGACCGCCTATTCGGTCATGGATGAAGGCCAGCGGCGGGATTTCGAGCGGCGTCCGGAAATGAATCTCGCCATCAGCGAGGAAGGCGTGGGGCGTTTTCGCGTGAACATCTTCAAACAGCGCAATGCGCATGCGATGGTGGTGCGGAATATCAAAGTCAACATTCCCAAGGTCGATGATCTGGGTCTGCCGGAAGTCCTCAAAAAGGTCATCATGGAAAAACGGGGACTGATTCTGTTCGTCGGCGCCACCGGTTCCGGCAAATCGACCTCGCTGGCGGCACTGATCGACTATCGCAACAGCAACTCCGCCGGGCACATCATCACCATCGAAGACCCGATCGAATTCATGCACCCCCACAAAAAGTGCCTGGTGAATCAGCGGGAGGTCGGCGTCGATACCCAGACTTACGAAGACGCGCTCAAGAACACGCTCCGGCAGGCGCCCGACGTCATCCTGATCGGCGAAATCCGTTCCCAGGACACGATGGAATACGCCATCAATTTCGCGGAAACCGGCCACCTGTGCCTGTCGACCCTGCACGCCAACAACTCGAACCAGGCGCTCGACCGAATCATCAATTTCTTCCCCGAAGAACGGCGGAATCAGCTGTTATTGGACTTGTCCCTCAACCTGAGGGCTTTCGTCTCGCAGCGCCTGGTGCCGACGGTGGACGGCAAACGCGCGGCGGCCATCGAGATTCTGCTCGGAACGCCCCTGGTCTGCGATTTGATCCGGAAGGGCGAAGTCCACGCGATCAAGGAAGTCATGGAGAAATCCGAAGGTTTGGGCATGCAAACTTTCGACAGCCATTTGGTGAAGCTGTACCAGGCGGGCCGGATTACCGCCGAAGAAGCCATCCGCAATGCGGACTCGGCCAATAACGTCAGATTGAAAATCAGCCTGGGCCAGCAGCGTGCTCCCAAGGACACATCGCCGGAAAATACGGAGTCTCCTCAAGATCAGAGCAGCGAAAAAACCGAGAGCGCTCAAACCGGCGAGTCGCCATTCGGCACGATGAATCTGAGCCTGGAGCCCGTCGGCGACGACAGTGAGGCGGCCGAGGAGTCTCATTGAGTCTTCCTGATCGCGAATCCTGGAAAAGCTTTTAGGCCAGGACACTTCTCGCCGCCCGATGCATCTCCTCGCCACCGCCGACCTAGACTAGACGCGGAGATGTGTGGCGCCGGATTCCCAATGTCGTATCGGATCAAATACCGGCCCGATTTGTAAGCTTTAGTTGACTTGACGGATGTCGCAATAACGATTCACTATCGCGGCGCCTCGGTTCTCCGTATGCCCGAAATCCGCAACCCGGCCTCCCAGAACTACAGTCACAGGCATGGCCTCCCGATCCGGACACCGAAGACGTAATCGATTTGGAATCTAGGGTGTAAGAATGACTTTGGTTAACTCGAACAGCGCGTCGGCTTTAGGATCGCAGTTTTTTATGCACCTTCAAGGCGTAAGTTTTGCGCCTTTTGGAGTGGCTATTTGTAATTAGACCCTTCAAGCACCAGCCGCACCCTTTCGCAACTTCCAGAACTCATGACGAACGCTGTTAATCGAGAGGGACATTCAAACGCAGAGTCACTGCTGTCAGCGCTCGAGCTCCGACTGTGGACGAATTGCAAGTCATGGACGTGTCCATGGGTGTTTCGCGGCCAACGCGATGCATCATGGGACCTTACGCCAAGCGCGTGGCGGAATCCATCTACGGTTCCACTCCAGCGGCTGGCGCGGCTTCGAGTTGAGTTTGAAGAGCGCTTTGGCCTGGGCATCCGAGAGCTGCTTTATCGGAATCCGTTAACGCGCTGCGCTAACGCTGACTTTGTGGTGAAAGCCTATGCGCAGGGCCGAGCGGAGTTCTCGCTCCTGCTTGACTTTGTCACATTCGCCGATGAGTTGGGACATCGGGTTCCCGACGTTGACATCTACCGACGACTCGCTCATCACAACTATCTTCCCGACGTTCAGAGCTATCCCCTTGTCAGGTTTCTGCCGGAGCTGAATGCGGCAGCGGCGTTAGCTCAACATCATGGGGTCCCCACTAGGTCACTAGATTGGACTCGGAACCCTCTGTATGCCGCTTACTTCGCCGCCAGTGAAGTCGAAGTAGCTGACACAAAGGCGCAAATCGCGATTTGGGCAATCCGCCCAGATCTGCTGCTAGAGCTTGGGCGTCACGAGCGCTACAACTCGCAATACACGCGATTCTTGGGGCACACGGTCCCTAATAGCGAGAACCCATATCTTCGGTCGCAACAGGGCTTGTTCATACATCCCGTCTATGGATGCGCGCATATTGCTGCGGCCGGAACGTTTCCAGATTTCCAGACCTTTGCTCTGGACGCGCAGTCGCATTCATCGGAGCCAGTTATCCGAGTACTGACGCTTCCTCATTCTGAGGTCGGCGAGTTGCTACGTTTGCTGTGGCTTAGGGGAGTGTCCAGAGCGCATCTCATGCCGACTATCGACAACGTTACCCATGCACTTAGTTCAAGGTGGAAGTGGACGATGTGAGGAACGAGCCCGCATAGGGCGCATTACCGTTGGCGTAATGCGCCGAATGGAATGTCCCGATGCGGTGGAAGGGTCATCCGGGTGCTCCAATCGCAAACGATCGGTTCGGGAGCGCCGGAGCCGCCCTTCCAATCGCAAACGGCCTGGCCGGGAGCGCCGGCCAGCCCCCTTCCCCGGATGACCGTTTGTGATTGGAATACGGGAGTACCCTATTTCGCCCTACACGGACTGCGGGGCCAATACGTGACCGTGCCGGCTCACTCCTCAACCAGCCACTCCACCCGCCACGCCCCTTGGCCGTCCACCGTCAGTTTCTCCCACAGCCAAGGCAGCAGACTGCGCAGTTCCTCTTCCAGTTTCCAGCCCATGTAGGATGGGTAGAGCGAAGCGAAACCCATCATTCCAGAGTCGTGATACGTCATGGACGTTTTTTATGGATATCAGTCCGCATAGCACGTGTAGGATGCCGTGACGCAGGAACCGCATCGTTCAAATTCGCGATCGATGCGCCTCCTACGTCGGCACATCCTACGCGGGCTCCGGGTAACTGGTGCTCTTATCTTACGAATCTTACGAGATCCAACCCAGCAATAGTGGCGCTTGACAATACTAACGCCTCTCGCCAGCATTGTTATCATGATCGAATCGTTCAAATGCGGCGAAACGGAGGCCCTGTTCAGAGGTGAGCGAGTTCCACGTTTCGTCAATATCGAACGAGTGGCGCTCCGAAAACTGACGCAGCTTGATGTCGCGGGGCGCTTGGAGGACCTGAGAGTCCCTCCCCAAAATCGGCTGGAAGCCTTGAAAGGTGACCGAAAGGATCAGTGGAGCATTCGCATTAACGACCAGTGGCGCGTTTGTTTCCGCTTTGAGAGCGGCAAGGCTTTCGACGTCGAGATAGTCGATTACCATTGAGAGGATACTTATGCGCGATATTGCTCCTGTTTCTCCCGGCGAACTGCTCCTCGAAGAGTTCCTGAATCCGATGGGTATCACCCAGTACAGGTTGGCGAAGGAGATCGGCGTGTCCCAACGCCGCATCGGAGAAATAGTCGCTGGAAAACGCTCCGTTACCGCGGATACCGATCTTCGATTGTGTCGTTTTTTCGGCTTGTCCGATGGTTATTGGCTCCGCGCCCAAGCTCATTACGACACTATGATCGCGCGCGAGACGATGGCCGAAACCCTCGCACATATTCGGCCTTGGGCTGAAACGCACCCGGATTCATAATTCGGTCTGACGCTTCCCTCAACCTGACCGCCCAACAGACCGCGTAGGACGCATTAGCGTTGACGTAATGCGCCGAATGGAACGTCTGCATACGGTGCACGATATTTCGCCCTTGGCTCACTCCTCAACCAACCACTCCACCCGCCACGTCCCTTGGCCGTCCACCGCCAGTTTTTCCCACAGCCAAGGCAGCAGACTGCGCAGTTCCTCTTCCAGTTTCCAGGGCGGGTTGATGATGACCATGCCGCTGCCGTTCAGGCGGAGGGTTTCGTCAGGGTCGAGGATCGAGAATTCCGCGACCAATACCTTGCGGATGCCGGATTTCTTGAAACGGCGTAGAAAATCGTCCGCCGTGGCGCGATCCTGGATCGGATACCAGACTGCAAAAATACCGGTCGCCCAACGCCGATAAGCCTCCTTCACGGCGTCCAGCAGACGCCGCCACTCGTCTTTGAGCTCAAAGGCCGGATCGATCAGCACCAGGCCCCGCCGTTCGGAAGGCGGCAGCAACGCCTTGAGCGCCTGATAGGCGTCGAGATGATGGATCTTGACTTGCTTGTCGCCGGCGAATTCCTCGCCGAGTACCTTGACTTCGTTGGGATGAAGTTCGGAAAGCGCCATCCGATCGCCCGGACGCAGATAGTGCCGGACGATACGCGGCGAGCCGGGATAAAAGCGAAGTTTGCCGTCGGAATTCAAAGCTCGCGCGGCTCCGAGATAGTTCAGGATCGCCTCGGGCGCGTCTTTAACCTCCCACAATGGACCGATGCCGGTTTTGTACTCGCGATTCTTGCGGGCTATCGCCGAGCCGAGATCGTAACGCCCGGCCGCGGCATGGGTGTCCAGATAGAAAAACGGCTTTTCCTTGCGCAGCAGCGAGCGGACTAGCAGGGTCAAAACCAGATGTTTGAATACATCGGCATGATTGCCGGCGTGAAAGCCGTGGCGGTAGCTCAGCATGGATTACGACGTTTGATTGGAGGACGGGCTCTCGGTCGGAGACTGATCAGAAATTCGGCTTTTTCTTGGCCGAGTTGTAACGTTCGATGCTGCTGGTGATTTCCTGCTTCGCTTCCTCGCCGTCGTACCAGCCGTCGATCTTGACCCATTTGCCGGGTTCCAGGTCCTTATAGTGCTCGAAGAAGTGTGCGATTTGGGCGAGCAGACTGTCGGGAATGTCGCGGAAGGAGTTGACCTTGCTGTAAAGCGGGGTCAATTTGTCGTGGGGAACCGCGATAATCTTGCAGTCGCCGCCGGCTTCGTCGGTCATTTTCAATAGACCGATCGGCCGGCAGCGAACCACCGATCCGCTCAATAGTTTCCAGGGAGCGACCACCAGCACGTCCACGGGGTCGCCGTCTTCCGACAAAGTGTGCGGAACGTAACCGTAATTGCAGGGATATTGCATCGCCGTGCCCATGAAGCGGTCGACGAAAAGCGCTCCGGTTTCTTTATCGATCTCATACTTCACCGGATCGCTGTACGCCGGGATTTCGATGACCACGTTGATGTCGTTCGGAACGCTCTTGCCGGAACTGACTTTCATCAAAGACATGGGGTCGGATACTCCTTTAGCTGAGGTAAAACTGCGGGATTATAGCAATGTTTGCTGGTCGGCCGGTTGGTAAGGAACTGTGGACGATATGATGCGACATTCCCGGCAAGATCAGCCATCAAATAGGCTATTTCCTGGATGATGTCTAATTTTTGGGCATAAAGCCGTGAACCCTTTGCTTTTTAAAGCTCACCCTTTACTGTATCTTTCAGTCGATCTCTTACTCCGCCCGTCCGCGTACTCGGTCGACGATTTTTCCAGGCTGGTCCTGATTTACCTCATCATCAATCTTCCGTGGATGGCGGCATTGCGGTTCGCGGTGCGACGAACGGTCGGAATCCGCCTGACGCTCCCCCGCGCTTACGGCCTCGCCTTGCCGTCCGCCGTGGTTTACGCGCCGCTGATGCTCACGGTGTCGAGCGACATACTGGCGCATGCATTTCGCCTGGAAGAACGGTATATCCTGATTTTTGTAATCGCGGTGGCATCACAGATGCTCGGCGCTCTTTACGGCTTTGGCGTCCGCTTCGATCGGACTGGACGACCGATCGGCATTCGCGCCGGCCTCGTCGTCTCCTTGTTTCTTCTGTTAGCATCGATTCCGTTTAGCTTTCTGCTGCTCGGGCTGAATGCGGTTTTCCGGGTGATTTGAGACTGCGCCGGATGCCCATTGACTTTTGCCGCAAAAATTTGGTCGGTCTATCCCATTACCCTATAATGGCGGGCTTTTAGGCCCGCTCGTAATCACCGTTTTTAAGGAAGGTCATACTGTGAGCAACAACTTTATCTTTACTTCCGAATCCGTTTCCGAAGGCCATCCGGACAAGATCGCCGATCAAGTCTCCGATGCCGTTCTGGACGAAATGCTGAGACAAGACCCGAGGGCCAGAGTGGCCGTCGAAACCTTGGTCAAGACCGGAATGGTGATTTTGGCGGGCGAAGTTACCACATCGGCCTGGGTGGATACCGAGACGCTGGTACGCCAGGTCGTGCGCGAAATCGGCTACGACGATCCGTCGATCGGGTTCGACTGGGAAAGCTGCGCGGTGCTCACGGCCATCGGTAAACAGTCGCCCGATATCGCCATGGGCGTCGACGAATCCGACGACCACGAACAAGGAGCCGGCGATCAGGGCCTGATGTTCGGTTACGCGTCCAACGAGACCGATGTGTTGATGCCGGCTCCCATCACTTACGCCCACCGGCTGGTGCAGCGCCAGGCGGAAGTGAGAAAAAAGAAATTTCTGCCCTGGCTGCGTCCTGACGCCAAAAGCCAGGTGACCTTCCGCTACGAGGACAGCAAGCCCGTTGCCATCGATGCCGTGGTTTTGTCCACCCAGCACTCTCCGGATATCGATCCGAAACTTCTGCGTGAAGCGGTCATGGACGAGATCATCCTGCACGTGCTTCCGAAGGAATGGCTGCACAAGGACACCAAGTATTTCATCAACCCCACCGGCAAGTTCGTCATCGGCGGACCGGTCGGCGACTGCGGACTGACCGGCCGCAAGATCATCGTCGATTCCTACGGCGGCATGGCACGGCACGGCGGCGGCGCATTCAGCGGCAAGGACCCGTCCAAGGTGGACCGCTCGGCGGCATACATGGGCCGCTACGTGGCCAAGAACATCGTGGCCGCCGGCTTGGCCGAACGCTGCGAAATTCAGGTGTCCTATGCCATCGGGGTGGCCGAGCCGACCTCCATCAGCGTCAATACTTTCGGCACGGGGGTCATCGCCGAGGAACGCCTGGTGCAGCTGGTGCGCGAGTATTTCGATCTGCGGCCGAAGGGGCTGATCCGCATGCTGGATCTTCTGCAGCCGATTTATCGTCCCACGGCCGCTTACGGACATTTCGGCCGTACCGAGGACACGTTTACCTGGGAAAAGACCGACAAGGCCGAGGCGCTGCGCGAAGCGGCCGGCTTATCCGCTCTGTAATGTTTTACCCGGCCGCCGGGTGAGGCGGTGTTGTGCAGGCTGAGGAGCGCTGCGACGGGACATCCGCCAGGCTCGGTCGGCGCAACTGTTATGTCAACGGCGCTCGGTTCATCTCCGCTGGTCGGGACACCTGACCAGTGTTTGTGGCCGGTGGAGAAATTCACGCAATGAGGAGCATGAAACATGAACGCTGTCGTAAATCCTGATTCATCCAACGATTACCGCGTCGCCGATATTTCCCTGGCCGACTGGGGCCGCAAGGAAATCGCCATCGCCGAAACCGAAATGCCGGGCCTGATGGCGGTGCGCGAGGAGTATCGCGCACTGCAACCGCTCAAGGGCGCCCGCGTCGCCGGCAGTCTGCACATGACCATTCAGACCGCCGTATTGATCGAGACCTTGGTCGCCCTGGGCGCGGAAGTGCGCTGGGCGTCCTGCAATATCTTCTCCACTCAGGACCACGCCGCTGCGGGCATCGCCGCCGCCGGCATCCCGGTGTTCGCCTACAAGGGCGAATCCCTGGAAGAATACTGGGATTTCACTCACCGCATCTTCGAATGGCATGACGGCGGCACGCCGAACATGATCCTCGACGACGGCGGTGACGCGACGCTGCTGATCACGCTGGGTTCGCGCGCCGAAAAGAACCCGTCGCTCCTGGACAAGCCGACGTGCGAAGAGGAAGAGGTGCTGTTCGCCGCCATCAAGAAGCGTCTGGCTTCCCAGCCGGGCTGGTATTCGAAAGTGCTCGCCAACATCAAGGGCGTCACCGAGGAAACCACCACCGGCGTACACCGCCTGTACCTGATGGAGCAGGAAGGCCGCTTGCCGTTCCCGGCGATCAACGTCAATGATTCGGTGACCAAGTCCAAGTTCGACAATTTGTACGGCTGCCGCGAATCGCTGGTGGACGGCATCAAGCGCGCCACCGACGTGATGATCGCCGGCAAGATCTGCGTCGTTCTCGGCTACGGCGACGTGGGCAAGGGCTGCGCCCAAGCATTCCGCGGCCTCGGCGCCACCGTTTGGGTCACCGAAATCGATCCGATCTGCGCCTTGCAGGCGGCGATGGAAGGCTACCGCGTGGTCACCATGGACGACGCGTGCGACAAGGGCGACATCTTCGTCACCGCCACCGGCAACGTTGGCGTCATCAGCCATGATCACATGGCAAAGATGAAGAACAACGCCATCGTCTGCAACATCGGCCATTTCGACTCGGAAATCGAGGTCGCGAGTCTCAGGAAGTACACCTGGGAAAACATCAAGCCGCAGGTCGACCACGTCATCTTTCCGGACGGCAAGCGCATCATCCTGCTGGCCGAAGGGCGCTTGGTGAACCTCGGCTGCGCCACGGGTCATCCGAGCTTCGTCATGTCGAACTCGTTCACCAACCAGACCTTGGCCCAGATCGAGCTGTTCTGCCATGGCAACAAGTACCAGAACAAGGTTTATGTGCTGCCGAAACATCTGGACGAGCACGTGGCGCGCCTGCATCTCAAGAAGATCGGCGCACAGCTCACGCAGTTGACGCCGGAACAGGCGGCGTACATCGGCGTACCGGTGGACGGTCCGTACAAACCGGATCATTACCGGTATTGATCCTGCGAGGCAGCAAATAGGGTAGAAAACCGTTTGCCCTACGCTTACCGTTCTGACCACGAAGAAATCCTGCCTTGTGCAGGATTTCTCCTATCTGAGATACGATGACTCCCATGGAATCGCAAAAAAAATATCCGAGAATCTTCAGCCTGGAATTCTTCCCGCCGAAGAATCATGAAGCGGAAGACGCTTTCCGCACGAACCTGGCGAAACTGGCCGCGCTCAAGCCGAAATTCTGTTCGGTGACGTTCGGCGCGGGCGGAACGACGCGGGAGAAGACCTTCGAGACGGTGGTCGAAATCCAGCGGAATACCGGCATCGAGGCGGCTCCTCATATTTCCTGCATCGCCTCTACCAAGACCAGCGTGCGGGAAGTTTTGGAGGCTTATAAAAACCAGGGCATCCGGCATATCGTCGCGCTGCGCGGGGACATGCCCTCCGGCATGCTGTCACCGGGAGAATTCCGTTACGCCAACGAACTGGTGGAATTCATCCGTCGGGAAACGGGCGATCACTTCCACATCGAAGTGGCGGCCTACCCGGAAATGCATCCCCAGGCGGCCAGCATGGAGGCCGATTTGCGCAACTTCAAGCGCAAGGTCAAGGCCGGCGCCGACAGCGCCATTACCCAGTATTTTTACAATCCCGAAGCCTATTTCCGCTTCGTCGACGATTGCGAAAAAATGGGCATCGACATTCCCATCGTGCCCGGCATCATGCCGATCTCCAATTACACGCAACTGGCCCGGTTTTCCGACGCCTGCGGAGCGGATATCCCGCGTTGGATACGGAAGCGGCTCGAGGTGTTCGGCGATGACCGCAAATCGATCCGCGCGTTTGGTCTAGAAGTGGTGACCGACCTGTGCCGACGGCTGTTGGAGCAGGGCGCGCCAGGACTGCATTTCTACACGCTGAATCGTGCCGAGGCGGTGTTTGGGATTTGGAGGAATCTGGGGGTTGCGGCGGACTGAGCCTCACGCCCACAGATCCGCCAGCGAGAAGGTGATAGCGTCGAAGGGCGGAACCTTGACCGGATCGTCGTCCTTGAGCGTCGCGATGAGCAACCAGCCTTCCTCGCGCAACGCGAAGGCTTCCAGGGTATGTACCAGAGGGTCGACCAGCCAGGCGTAGGAAACCCCGTAACGGGCGTACAATGGCAGCTTTCGGGCACGGTCCTTCTGCTCGGTCGAGGGCGAAAGAATTTCGCACACCCAGTCCGGTACCACTTCGAAACGGTGGTCTTCGGGCAGCGTCGGCATCCGTTCCCGCCGCCAGCCGGCAAGATCGGGCACGGCGACTTCGGTGTCACGAACGAAGTGGACTTCCGGTTCCACCAGGATCCACCACCCGCCGGGGCCGCCGTCGCCGTAGCGGAATGGCCCACCGATTTTGCTCTGCAGACCGGACTCCGCCGCGGCGTGGCGCCCGGCGGGGCGGGGCTGGGTATACAGCTCGCCGTCGAGCACTTCGCCCACCAGGTTTTCCGGCAGCGCGAGCAAGCGTTCGTAAGGATTCGGAGTCATCAGAGTATGAGGCCGGCTCACGACTGTATCTCCTATGCGATCAACGCCATTTTCACTTGATTCCTGTATTCGACCATGAACAACCACGACTGGTCCAGCCGCGACCTCGCCGTCCTCTGGCACCCCTGCACTCAGATGAAGGACCACGAAGCCCTGCCGCCGATACCGATCAAGCGCGGGCAGGGGGTGTGGCTGGAAGACTTCGCAGGCAACCGTTATCTCGACGCCATCAGCTCCTGGTGGGTGAATCTGTTCGGCCACGGCCACCCTTACATCAAGGCCGCGCTCAAGGATCAGCTCGAATCGCTGGAACACGTAATCCTGGCCGGATTCACGCACGAACCGGCGGTGCGGCTGGCCGAACGGCTGATCGGCCTTGCGCCAAAAGGACTATCCCGCTGTTTCTATGCCGACAACGGCTCGTCCGCGGTCGAGGTGGCGCTCAAAATGAGCTTCCATTTCTGGCGGAATGCCGGAAAACCGGAGAAGACCCGCTTCATCGCCTTGAGCAACAGCTATCACGGCGAAACCTTGGGCGCCTTGGCCGTCGGCGACGTGGCGCTTTACAAGAAAATTTACGAGCCGCTCTTGCTGAAACCCATCACCGTCGAGAGTCCCGACTGTCATTACCGGGAGCCGGGCGAAACCTGGGCGGATTATTCCCGACGGAAATTCGCCGAGATGGAACGGACACTCGCGGCTCACGCGGCGGAGGCCTGCGCGGTCATCGTCGAGCCCCTGGTCCAATGCGCAGGCGGCATGCGCATGTACGACCCCGTTTATCTGAAGCTCTTGCGGGAGGCCTGCGACCGCCACGGCGTGCATCTGATCGCCGACGAGATCGCCGTGGGCTTCGGCCGTACCGGAACCTTGTTCGCCTGCGAGCAGGCGGGTATCCGGCCGGATTTCATGTGTCTGTCTAAAGGGCTGACGGGCGGCTACCTGCCGCTGTCCTGCGTGCTGACCACCGAGGCGGTCTATGCCGCCTTTTACGACGAATACACCAAGCTGAAGGCTTTCCTGCATTCCCACAGCTACACCGGAAACGCTCTCGCATGCCGGGCGGCACTGGCGACGCTGGATTTATTCGAGAAGGAGAACACATTGGCAGCGAACCGGCTGTTGGCCGATGCCATGGCAGAATCGGCGGCGGCGTTCGAAGATCATCCGCATGTTGCCGAAATCCGCCAAACCGGGATGATTCTGGCCATCGAGCTGGTTAAAAACAAGACGGATCGCGAACCATACCCCTGGCAGGAGCGGCGCGGGCTTCGCGTGTATCGTCACGGGCTGACGAGGGGCGTGTTGTTGCGTCCTCTGGGCAACGTCATCTATTTCATGCCGCCATACGTCATCACCCCCGACCAAATCCGTTTCATGGCGGATGTCGCGGGCGAAGCCATCGATATCGCAACGAAAGATTAGCTATGCGTGTTTCCAGGCTTTATCTTCAGAAAACGCTCGAAGAAGGCGCGGTCCTTCGGCTGAACGAGGAAAGCGCCCACTATCTCCGCACCGTGCTTCGGCTCAAAAAAGGGGCCGACCTGACCGTGTTCAACGGCGACGGGCGCGAATATTCGGCTCGGGTTTCGGCTATAGGACGCGATGAGGTTCACGTGGAAATCGGCGACGGGCGAAACCGCGAAGTCGAATCGCCGCTCACCACTCACCTCGGCCTCGGCATCTCGCGCGGCGAACGCATGGATCTCGCCATCCAGAAAGCGGTGGAGCTCGGAGTGAGCCAAATTACGCCCTTGTTCACCGAACATTGCGTGGTTCGCCTCGACGATACGCGACGCGGAAACCGGCGCCAGCACTGGCAGAGAGTGACGCGCAGCGCCTGCGAGCAATGCGGCCGGAACCGCGTACCCGAGGTCGAGGAACCGATCGAGCTTAAGGATTGGGTTGTCGGACGCGAAGGCTTGCGGCTATTTTTCGACCCGCAAGGCGCGGTCGGCCTGAAGGACCTGCCGCGGCCGGAAGGTTTTGTAAGCATCCTTTCAGGGCCCGAAGGCGGCTTCGCCGAGAAGGAGCGGGTGCTGGCCCGGGAAGCGGGGTTCGTCCCGGTTCGGCTGGGGCCACGTATCCTCCGGACGGAAACCGCCGTGCTCGCCGCACTGTCGGCGATACAAGCGATTTGGGGCGATTTAGGCTGATGCGGTCGCGCGAGCACATCGTCCTAGAAACGGCAGTTGACCGCTTAGAAGGAATAGAAAAGCCGTATGAATTGTGACCGTCCTACCTGCTACCGATCTCACCGTTTGGGTGAAGCCGCTACGCACCCGATTGCACGGCTGGCCTACTTGATTCCCAGTCGCCTCGCCAGGCGGTACAGATTGCTGCGGTCGAGTCCCAGCCGCCGCGCAGCTTCCGACCAGTTTTGAGAGGAGCGGTCCAAAGCGGCGCGTATCTCCTGCCGCTGAAGGTCCGCTACTGCTTCCGCCAGAGACCGCGACGTGCCGCTGGCCGACTCGACCTCTGGCACTCGCTTTGGCGCCGACATGCCCCCAATCGCGAGATCTTCGACCTGGAGCATCACCGAACTCCCCCGGCTGGAAGCGCGCAACGCTGCCCGGAGGATCACATGCTCGAGTTCCCGTATGTTTCCCGGCCAGCTATAGCGTGTCAGGGCCTCGACGGCCGAAGACGCCAACTGCACCCGATCAAGGCCCAGGCGCACCCGTGCCTGATCCAGAAAATGCCCCGCCAGCAACGGTATGTCCTCGATCCGCTCCCGGAGCGGAGGTACATGCAAGGGATAGATGCTCAGCCGATGGTAAAGATCGGCTCGGAATCGGCCGGCTTTCACTTCCTCCGCCAAATGACGATTGGTCGCCGCGATGATGCGGACATCGGCCCGATGATTCTTGTCCGATCCCAGGCGCTGAATCTCTCCGAACTGCAATACCCGTAGCAGCTTCGCCTGAATCGAGAGCGGCAGTTCACCGATTTCATCCAGGAACAAGGTACCGCCGTCCGCAAGTTCGAATTTGCCGGACCGGTCGGCGTTCGCGCCGCTAAAAGCACCGCGCACGTGTCCGAACAGTTCGCTTTCCGCCAGAGTCTCCGGAAGCGCCGCACAATTGACATGGACCAGAGGCTGGTCGGCGCGCCGCGAACGCGCGTGGAGAGTGCGGGCCACCACCTCCTTGCCGACACCGGTTTCCCCCGTCAGAAGAACCGTCAGATCGGACCGTGCGACGATATCGATCTCTCGGTTCAGGTCCCGCATGACCGGGCTTTCGCCCAGCATTCGACCACCGCGCAGCAAGGCTTCCCGCACCAGTTCCCGGCTGACCAGCCCGCGATGATTCGCCAAGGCTTCCAGCGCGTTGATGAAGGTTTCGTAGCGCATCGCCACGGCGGCTATCGAGGCGAAAATCTCGAATACCCGGTCTTCGATCCCGTCGAAGGCGCCGGGCGCCAGGGAGTCGACCGTTAATACACCGAATAAGTCATCTTCGGAATACAGGGCGCACCCAACGCAGGAGTGGACCTGCAATCGCCCTCCGGAATCATTGAGCAGCAGCCCGTCGTAAGGGTCCGGCCGCGAATCGTCGGCCGGAAAGCGGACCGGCTTCCGGGAAGCGAGAGCAGCGGCCAGGCGTGGCTGCTCTTCGGGCCGGAACTGCCGGCCCATGACTTCGGCGTTAAGTCCTTGGGAGGCGGTAGGCACCAGGACATCGCCCTGACAGCGCAACAAGGCACAGGCATCGTTCCCAACCACCCGGCTCAACGCGGCGAGGAGCCGGGTATATCTCTCTCTCGACGGCAGGCACGCGGTCAAATCCAGGACAGTGTCGAGCAGAGCGTTCTGCGAATCGCCAAACGTATCGAGTAAAAATGACATCGTTCTTAATCAAATCATTTTGTGTGGCGAAATGACAACGATGAGTCGGTCAGTCTTTCTCGTACGATTTGTTTGTAGCTCAGTAACTTATCTGATGACTGACGAGTGCATGTAGTCAAAATGACTGTATCTGACAATTTTGCTCAGAATTGCGTTTGAAAGTTTCTCATTTAGTTCAGTTAGTTACAAATTGGCACTGATCCTGCCACTGTCTAGCCGACAGGACCGGCCGAAACGGTGCCTAGGGTTCGCCGCCTGCAGCCTAATGCCTGGCGTTCCCGAGAAGCCCCCCGTCATCCGGAATGCTTCACCATCGGCAGCAACCCGTGTGAATCCGTCAGGTACTCACGGCCGGTCTCGTCCAATCGGTCATCGCCGACTTTTCCGAATGCGTGTCGAACGACCCTGCGCAAACGCCAGCTTCAGGTGACCAATGAACAGGCCCGGTGCCGCGAGCAATTTCGGCAAACCGGGGCGCCGATAAAAGTTTACTGCGAGGACAGTGGATGCTAGTGATTTTCTCAGGGCGCCTGCATAGCTGGCGCTTCAACTTGTCCACTCCCGCGTTTGCTAGAGGTCGAAGCCTTTGGGCCGGGCTCGCCGTCGGATGCATGCTCCTTGCCGCAGGCTGTGCCTGGATTCCGCCCGGCGGAAAGCGCGCGGAGTTCATGCCCGCCCCCGACATGGCGCATGGATTATCCGAAGCCCGCGAGAAGGAGCCCCTGACGCCGAGGAGAGCATGGCCCGAAGACCGATGGTGGCGGCAGTTCGATAGTCCCGAACTGAATCGTCTCATGGCGGTGGCACTCAAGGACAATCCCGGCCTCAAGGCAGCGGCGGCGAGGCTGCGCCAGGCGCAGGCCATGGCCCGAGTGGAAGGCGCGAGACTTTTGCCTTTCCTGGACGCGGACGTGGAGTTCGCCAACGAACGGATTTCGGAGAACGGCGTATTCGCCGCGCTCAATCGCGAAGAGGCGGCAGGCGCGAACGTCATTTTCGCCAGCATCAACCCCGTAAGTCTCCGCTACGAATTCGATTTCTGGGGAAAGAATCGAGCGGCGCTGGAAGCGGCGCTGGGCGAGGCGGAAGCGACCGCGGCCGAACAGGCGGAAGTCCGTCTGCAGTTGACGACCGCCATCGCCCGAGCCTACTTCCGCGGAGCGGCGCTCAGGCGGCAGCTCGATCTGGCCCGGGAAATGGTGGAGCTGCGTCATGAGCTGCTCGAGCTCGCCGATACCCGCTTCGAAAGCGGCCTCACGTCTGCCAGCTCGGTGAAGCGGGCGCACATCGCCCTGGAAACGGCCCAAAAACGAGAAGCCGGTACCGAGGATCAATTGGACGTGCAGCGGAATCTACTGGCCCGGCTGATGGGTACCAGCCCGGACGAAACCCGCCAACTGTTCGCCAATCCGGTGACCATCCCGGAAAGAATTCCGCTGCCCACCCAGCTTCCCATAGGCCTGCTCGCGCATCGGCCGGACCTGGCTGCCGCCCTCCATCGGACCGAGGCGGCGGCGCACAGGATCAAAGAGGCCAAGGCGCGCTTTCTGCCCACGGTCGATCTCACCGCTTTCGTCGGCGTGAATGCCCTGAGGCTCACCACCAAAGGGGCGAGCTCCCTCGCCAACGTTCTGTTCTCGGGTTCCAGTTTCGCTTACGGGATCGCGCCGGGGCTCAGGCTGCCCTGGTTCGAGGGCGGACGGCTGCGCGGAGAACTGTCGGCGCAGCGGGCAGAGTACGACGGAGCGGTCGAGCTCTACAACGACACCCTGGTGCAGGCGATACAAGAGGTCGCAGACAGCCTGAGCAGCTGGCGCGAGACCCGCAACATATTGGAGGCGCACCGGCGTCTCCTGGTTTCACAGCGGGAAGATCTCGACCTCGCGCAGACGCGCCTCCAAGCCGGACTGGACGACCGCCGCACCGTACTCCAGAGCCGGCACGCGGTTCTGAATCAGGAATATGTGCTGAAGAGCCTGGAGACCAACCAACTCGTGGCCATGACCGATCTGATCGAAGCCCTGGGCGGGGGATATACGAACAACGCCGACATCACGCGCCCCCAATCGATCGCCGACTGAGAGCGCGCCGGCAGAAACGAGAACCAAGCGCCGACGCTGTCCTGTTGAGCAACGCAAAAAGCAGAGGCAATCACCATGGCCGATCTGGTACCGAAAAATGATTCGTTAGAGGCGAACCGTGCCGCGCCCAGGCTCTCCGCTACGGAGCAACCGTCTCCGGAACGGCTCGGCCGAGCCGCGCCGAATCGGGACGGCAACCTGCAATCGAGTGATGTATGGCTATCACGGACTCCTCTAATGCTATCCCCCAATAAAACCGTCAACCGTTTGGCAATCTCCGCGAGCCATCGTCGCTCGGAGATGCGCGCCGGGAATGCTGACGGAAGCATCTCGATCCACCCGAGGTAAGCATGGGAAAAGAAATTCAGATCAGAAGTCTGATCACCCTGGTTCTGTTGGTCATCGCGTTTCAGGGCGATGCTGTTTTTGCCTTCCTATTGGAAGGACTTCATCTTTTCGTGGAGGTCGTGGAGCTCGCGTCCGAACACCTGCTGGAAACACACTTCGGGCTATCTACCCGAAGCGCGCAAATGGTCACCGCCTGGTTTGGCCTGGTGGTTTTTCTGGGTCTATCGCCCTTCATCGTCAGAAAGATCACGGCGATCCTCGGCGGGATTGTCGCGGCTGCCAAGGCGTGGTGGCTGAAAGAACTCGTCACCGCGCGGCAGTGGGCCGACAAGGTTCGCCCGAGGTATTGGGTGATCGCCGGCGCCATTCTGCTCGCGACGTTCTCATTTTTCTCTTAGCCCCGTTCGTACGTCGTCCGGCTTTAAACCTAGCCGCCTCGCGAGCTTGTGCAGATTGCTCGGGTCCACGTCCAGCTGGCGCGCGGCCTTGGCCCAGTTTCCGCCGCACAAGCGAAGCGCGTGCTGTATGCAGCGGCGTTGGCTTTCCTCAACCGCCGTACGCAGCGTGAAAACCACCGCCGGTTCGTGAACCGAAGCCGTGGAGTCCACATTGGGACCAGGTTCGAACTGATCGAGGTCGAGATCGAGCAAATCGACGGGCAGGGTGACGATATCGTTTCGATCGACGCCACGACTCATGATCTTCAAGGCGGCACGGCTGATCGCATGCTCCAGTTCGCGCACATTGCCCGGCCAGCGATATTGCCTGAGAGCAGTTTCCGCTTCCGGAGCGAGCCGCAGGCTGCGCAAGCCCAGCCGTGCGCGATTGAGTTCGAGAAAGCGGCCCGCCAATAGCAGCACGTCGTTGTCGCGCTCGCGCAGGGGCGGTATGTGCACCGGATAAACCGAGAGACGGTGATAAAGGTCCGCCCTGAAAGCCCCGTCACGTACTTGGTCGCGCAGCTTGCGATTGGTCGCGGCGATCACCCGCACGTTCACATGCCGTGGTTGATCCTCGCCGAGGCGCTGAACCTCTCCGTTCTGCAGCGTGCGCAAGAGCTTCGCCTGAACCGCGAGCGGCAATTCGCCCACCTCGTCGAGAAACAGCGCGCCGTTCTCGGCGGCCTCGAAGCGACCCGGACGCTCGACCGCCGCCCCCGAGAACGCTCCCTTGGCATGGCCGAACAGCTCGCTCTCGGCCAGCGATTCGGGCAAGGCCGCGCAATTGACGTGGACCAGCGGCTGAGCGCGACGGCGCGACAGGCGGTGCAGCCTACGCGCGAACAATTCCTTGCCTACGCCGGTCTCGCCCAACAACAGCACCGGGAGTTCGGAATCGGCCACGACATCGAGCTCCCGCAACAATTGAGTGATGGCCTGGCTCTGACCGACGATCTCGCCGTCGTCTTCCAACGGCGATGCCGAGAAGGGTTCCTTATCGTGAGCGAGGCGCAACGCACGGATTTCCGCTTCCAATCGGGTCACCCGTATCGAAGCCTCGATCAACGCCGTGTATTGGCGCAGACAGTCCCGCGCGGCATCGTCGAACACGCCGACTTCCAGGGCGTCCAGCGTGACCGCGCCCCACGGCTGATCTTCCACGTACAAACTGATGCCCATGCAGTCATGCACCGGGAGAGGCTCGCCGACATGCGTCTCGATGAGGCCGTCGTACGGATCGGGCAGCGTGCTGTCGTGATCGAAGCACGTGAGCTCGCGACGCGAAAGAATGGCGGCGAGGCGCGGATGCTCGCTCATCGCAAAGCGCCTGCCCAAGGCATCGCGTACCAAGCCGTCGACGGCGACCGGACGCAAATGCGCTTCTTCCAAACGCAGCAGGGCAACCGCCCCGCAACGAAACTGTGTCCGCAAGGCGCTTACCAGTCTTTGCAAGCGCATAGCCTGCGGCAAGTCGGCCGCCAGGTCGGCGACCAGCATGTTCTCAATCATGGTGTTATTTACCGTATATGGTAGTAACAACCATAACACGCCATGGTTAAAAATACCTTCAGTTATTTAAGTTACGGATTTTATTATTGAGATTGTGTGGCCTACGGCTTGCTAAGGGAAGATTGGAATTCTCAATGGAGCCGATCATGAACACACTCGACCAACCTCCGGGCAGTCTCGCCGGAACAACGCAGATCTTTCAACAATACGCACCGAAATTCCGTCGCCCCGACGGACAGAGTCTCCGCGAAGCGGTCCGAGCCAAAGGGCGGCGGGCACAGGAGATCGATAACAAGCTCGAAAGCCTTGAGGAGCAGCAGACTTCCGAGACGACCGATTGGAAGAATGCGCCTCCGTCGGCACTCATCGCGCATCTCCTCGATCGTTTTCACCAACGACATCGCCGAGAACTGCCGGAGTTGATCCACTTGGCGCGCCGGATCGAGCAGACGCACGGCGAGCATCCCTCATGCCCGCGAGGACTGGCCGATCACCTCAGTGTGTTGGAACAGGCGCTGGAAAGTCACATACAGACGGAGGAGCAGGTGTTGTTCCCTCTTTTGGCTCGCGGTGAAGGGGCCTTCGCGCGCACGCTGATTCTGGTCATGCGCATGGAGCATGACCATTACGGCGAAGCACTCAAACGCCTCAACGGCCTCACCGATGGCTTCACCCCGCCGCCCGGCGCCTGCAATACCTGGCGTGCGCTGTATCTGGGACTGGCTGCGCTGTGCGTAGACCTGATGGAAAACATCTATCTCGAGAACAACGTCCTTTTCGAAACCGCCACACCAGTCCATAAAACGGAGGCCTCTCATGGGTAATTACCGCAAGCTCTGGTTTACGCTGATCGGCGTACTGGCCGTGACCTTCACCGTGCTCGGTTATTACGGCACCGAGGTCTATCGCAGCGCGCCGCCGATTCCGCAGCGCGTCATCACGCACGAAGGTCGGACGCTTTACACCCAGAACCGCATTCTCGACGGACAGACCGCCTGGCAGTCCGTGGGCGGCATGCAGCTGGGCTCGATCTGGGGGCATGGCGCTTATCAGGCGCCGGACTGGACCGCCGACTGGCTGCACCGCGAACTGTCGAACTGGCTGGAGCTGGCCGCACAAGCGGAATACGGCATGAACTTCGACGCCCTTGATGGGGAACGCCAGGCGATACTGACGGCGCGCCTGAAGAATGAATACCGGCACAATACCTTCGATGAAGCGACCGGCACCGCGACTGTCTCGGCGCAGCGAGCCGAAGCGATCGCACGGACTGCCGCTTATTACGACCGGCTGTTCGGCGATGCGCCCGAGCTACGGAGCACCCGCGAAAGCTATGCCATGAAAGAGGCCACGCTGCCGAGCGCCGAACGGCGCGCGGATCTGGCGGCCTTTTTCTTCTGGACCGCATGGGCCGCCGCAACCGAGCGCCCCGGTTCCAGCGCCACCTATACCAACAACTGGCCGCACGAACCGCTGATCGGCAACCGGCCCACCGGCGAGAACATCGTGTGGTCGATCGCCAGCGTTGCCTTCATGATGGCCGGCGTCGGCTTCCTGATCTGGGGCTGGGCGTTCCTGCGGAAGCACGATCAAAGCGACCCGAAAGCCCCGGCGCGCGATCCCCTGTCCCTGATCGCGCTCACGCCCTCGCAACGGGCCTTGGGGAAATATCTGTTCCTGGTGGTCGCGCTGTTCTCCTTCCAGGTCCTCTTGGGCGGTCTCACCGCGCATTACACGGTGGAAGGGCAAGAGTTCTACGGCCTCGATATTTCGAGATGGCTGCCTTATTCATTGGCGCGCACCTGGCATATCCAGAGCGCCTTGTTCTGGATCGCCACGGGCTTTCTGGCGGCCGGCCTGTTTCTCGCGCCGCTCATCAACGGCGGAAAGGACCCGGCCTATCAGAAGACCGGCGTCGATATCCTGTTCTGGGCGCTGGTCATCGTGGTGCTCGGTTCTTTCATCGGCAACTATCTGGCGATCGCGCAGGTGATGCCGAAAGAGCTCAACTTCTGGCTCGGCCATCAAGGATTCGAGTACGTGGATCTCGGCCGGCTGTGGCAGATCGGCAAGTTTGTCGGCGTCGCCTTCTGGCTGGTGCTGATGCTGCGCGGCATCGTGCCGGCATTCAAACGGGCGGGCGACAAAAACCTGCTGGCCCTGTTCACCGCCTCGGTCGTGGCCATCGGCCTCTTTTACAGCGCCGGCTTTTTCTACGGCGAGCGCACGCACCTGTCGGTGATGGAGTACTGGCGCTGGTGGGTGGTGCATCTTTGGGTCGAAGGTTTCTTCGAAGTGTTCGCCACCACGGCGCTGGCCTTCGTCTTCTCCACGCTGGGCCTCGTTTCCGCGCGCATGGCGACGACCGCCAGCCTGGCCTCGGCCTCGCTGTTCATGCTCGGCGGCGTGCCCGGCACGTTTCATCACCTCTATTTCTCCGGCACGACCACGCCGATCATGGCCGTGGGCGCGAGTTTCAGCGCGCTCGAAGTGGTTCCGCTGGTGGTGCTCGGTTACGAGGCATGGGAGAACTGGCGTCTCAAGGATCGCGCGACGTGGATGACGAACCTGAAATGGCCGCTGATGTGTTTCATCGCCGTCGCCTTCTGGAACATGCTGGGCGCGGGCGTATTCGGCTTCATGATCAACCCGCCGATTTCGCTCTACTATGTACAAGGGCTCAACACCACGCCGGTGCACGCCCATGCCGCACTGTTCGGCGTGTACGGCTTCCTCGCGCTGGGCTTCACGCTGCTGGTGCTGCGCTATGTCCGTCCGGAATTGGTGCTCAGCAAGCGGCTGATGAAGACGGGCTTCTGGTGGCTCAATGCAGGGCTGGTGCTGATGATCGCCACCAGTCTCTTACCTATCGGACTGTTCCAGTTCCATGCCAGCGTCAGCCAGGGCCTGTGGTATGCGCGCAGCGAAGCCTTTCTGCAGCAACCCTTCCTCGAGATGCTGCGCTGGGTGCGCACGTTTGGCGATGTCGTCTTCATCGTCGGCGCGTTGTCGATCGCCTGGCAGGTCGTCAGCGGCTTGTTGCAGCGATCGAGTCAGCTATCGCTGCAGGATGAAGAGCCCGGGTTCGCAACGGAACGAAGCTGATCCCAAAAGGATTGCCGAAAGCCGCCTGCCGACGAAGCGCGTCGGCAGGCGGCCTTGCCGGTCGGTAACAACCGCAGATTCACTCGCACACATCAGAATTGGGCACGACCGCGCCTGGCATACAAGCGCTGAATGCTGCGGGAGCGGTCCCCGTGCCACGCCGAAACCGGTCAATCCCGGAAATTGACGTACTGCAATGGCAATTCCAGCTTGGCCTCGCGCAGCAGTGCGATGACATCTTGCAGATCGTCTCTTTTCTTGCCCGTCACCCGGACCTGTTCGCCCTGAATCGCGGCCTGCACTTTCAGTTTGCTGTCCTTGATCAGCTTGACGATAGTCTTGGCGAGCGTCGAATCGATCCCTTGGCGCAAGGTCACGGTCTGACGCGCCTCCCTGCCGGAAACCAGAGGCGGATCGATTTTGAGACAGGCGATGTCGACCCCGCGCTTGGCCAACTTGGTGTGCAGGATGTCCATCATTTGCTGAAGCTGAAATTCGGTCTGCGCGTGCAGGGTCACGACGGCTTCCGCGAGATCGTAACGGGCGTCGGAACCCTTGAAATCGAAGCGTGTGCCGACTTCGCGGTTGGCCTGGTCGACCGCATTGCTCACTTCGTGCAGATTGACTTCCGATACGATGTCGAAAGATGGCATGACGTGTCCTCTCAGAACGTGTTTGAAAGGTGCCGCGAGCGCTCAGAACTTGCGTGCCTTGGCGATAACGTCATAAGCGCTCCTGATTTGCTGGGTTTTTTCGGTGGCTAGTTTGACCATTTCCTCGGGCAAGCCGTTGGCGACCAATTTGTCGGGATGGTGCTGGCTCATCAGCCTCCGGTAAGCACGCCTGATTTCTTGGTCGCTGGCCGACGGGGTGATGCCCAGAACGGCATAGGCATCGGCGGCCGACGGTCGGCGCGCGCCCGCGGCTCGTTCTCGGCGCCACTGAGAGTACTGGCTCCCCGTGCGGGCAAAGCGCAGTTCCGCTTCCATGCGGGCCTTGATGGCATGAAACTCGAAGCGGGAAAACTGAAGCCGGTCGCAGATTCGGAGCAGCAGCTGTTCCTCCGCTGAATGAAGGACGCCATCGGCATAGGCCGCCTCCAGCTGCAACTCGATAAACAGGCGCAGCAGCGAAGATCGGCGGCGACACTCGCTTCGAAATTGATCCAAAGTGTCATCCAGCGGGAAATCGGCGCGCTTACCTTCGTTAAACAGCCGGATGGCCGTTTTGCGCATGTCCTCCGAAAGCCCCATCCTATCCATGATGGCCCGGGTGGATTTGATTTCGGCTTCCGACACCCGTCCGTCGGCTTTGGCGATGTGCCCCACCACCGAAAAGGTGACGGTGAAAAAGACCATCTGCACGCGACTCTGCGTACCGGGAACGAAATCCGTTTGCAGCAGACCGACATTGCCCATGACCCGGTCGAACTGGTGCCCCAGGGCAGCGCCCAGAATAGCGAATAACGGTCCACCCATGAACAAACCGAACGTCCCGCCGACGACCTTGCCGAGCCAAGTCATGATTGAAAGGGTCTTTTATTCTTGCAGTGAAAGCCACAAAGTTACATGATTGGCGGTTATTCATAAAGCCCACAACGTTGGCGCAGTCCGTGCTTTACGGCCTGCCAAGACGCCGATCGGGTCTTGACCATAGTCCGTTTCAACCACAGTTGCCGAAGAGGAATGATGAACGCCCCGGACACCCTATACGAAAGCTCGCTGAAAAGCTTGAGCCTCCGCGGCCGCGGCAAAGTCCGCGACATTTATGACATCGACGACGATCACATGTTGATCGTCACGACCGACCGCCTGTCCGCGTTCGATTGCATTCTGCCCGATCCCATTCCCGGAAAAGGCCGGGTACTCACCTCGGTTTCCAATTTCTGGTTCGGAAGGCTTAAGCATATCGTCCCCAACCATTTGTCCGGCCTGACGCTGGATCGGGTCATTTCCGATCCCGCCGAACGCGCCCAGGTCGAAGGGCGGGGAATCGTCGTCAAGAAACTCAAGCCCCTTCCGGTGGAAGCCGTCGTACGCGGTTATCTGATCGGCTCGGGCTGGAAGGATTATCAAAAGAACGGAGCGGTTTGCGGTATCGCGCTACCGCCGGGATTGCAGCTTGCGGAGAAACTGCCTGAGGCCATTTTCACACCGTCGACCAAGGCGGAATTCGGCAGCCACGACGAAAATATCAGTTTCGAGAAAACCGTCGAACTGATCGGAAAAGATTTGGCGGAACAAGTCAGACGCATCAGCCTTAAGCTTTACACCGAAGCGGCGGCCTACGCCCTCGATCGGGGCATCATCATTGCCGACACCAAATTCGAATTCGGCCTGGATAATGCCGGCCAGCTCTATCTCATCGACGAGGCTCTGACTCCGGATTCGTCCCGTTTCTGGCCGGTGGATCAATACCGGGTCAGCATCAGCCCGCCCAGCTTCGACAAACAATTCGTACGGGATTATTTGGAAACTCTGTCCTGGAACAAACAGCCTCCCGCTCCTCATTTGCCGCCTGAAGTGATTACCAAAACGGCCGAAAAATATCGGGAAGCGGAGGAACGTCTGACCAAGCCGTAGGTCGTCGCGAAAACGGGTTGACGCAGATAGTATTGACCCGATAATACCCGACTTGCTTTCAAGAGACAGGGTAGACGATGAAATACCGATCGAATCAGCGCCTCCGCTGGCTGTTGCCGGCAATTTTTTTGTCCGGGCCGCACGTTACCTCAGCCGAATCGCTCGAAGATTTCCAAACCTGGGGCAATGTCACCGCCGTCGGCGGCTTCGGGTTTATTGATCCGAAGTTCAAAAGCTTCCGCTATTGGCTGGAAGGCCAGGGGCGTTTCGGCGAGGATACTTCCCGCTTGTCACAAAGCATGGTGAGGCCCGCGCTGGGTTACGCGCTCAACGACAATGCAAGCGTGTGGCTGGGCTATGCCTGGATTTTCACCGATCGGCCGTTTACCGGGCGGCGCTTCGACGAAAATCGTATCTGGCAGCAATTCCTGTGGACACAGCCTACTTCATTCGGCACTTTCACCAGCCGATCCCGGCTAGAGCAGCGCTTCGCCGAAACCGGCAGCGATGTCGGCTGGCGCTTCCGGCAATTCGTAAAACTTTCGGTCCCGCTCGACTTCGCACCGGACTTCAGCCTGGTGGGCTGGGAAGAGGTGTTTGTCAGAATCAACAAAGCCGACTGGAGCGGGGATGATGGGCTTGATCAGAACCGGCTCTTCGTAGGATTGGGCTACAACTTCAATAAAGAAATCAGGACCGAAATCGGCTACATGAATCAATATATCCGGAGAGCCGAGGCTCCCGACCGAATCAGCCATGTATTGTCGGTCAGCCTCTTTTTGAATTACTGATGTCCGGGCGCGCGGCGTCATTTCAGGAAAAACGATCCGGAAAAATCGCCGCCGCGCCATCCATATCGCCGGTCTCCCGGTACGTCAGGGGTGCTGCATCCGGCTTCAGCAAAGCTCCATCAATTACCCGGCCAAGCGCCAGCACATGATCTCCGGCCGGGCATCCTCCGGTTAACTCGCACTCGAACCAGGCTAGGGCATCCATCAATAGCGGCGTACCGTCGCGCCCTCTCCGCCAGGCCACCGAAGCGAGTTTATCGGTGCTGGCCGGACTTCCGAAATGTCTCGCCACATCCATCTGCTCCCGACTCAGCACGTTCACCGAAAACGATTTCCCTTGCTTGAGCAGTTCATAGGAGGAATGACGGGGATTGATGCTCAACGCCAAAAGCAAAGGGTCGAAGGATACGGGCATAACCCAGGCTGCGGTGAAGGCGTTGTGGCGTTCGCCGACGGCGACACCGATCACGTAGACACCACAAGTGATTCGTCTGAATAAATCGGCTATGGCTTGACTCATGATTCTCTCTTTGCCCCCGAACTGGCTTATCGCGGCTCTATAATAGCGTCATCTTGGCTTTAGACTACCGTAGCATGAGCAAGCTTACTCATTTCAATGAATCGGGCGCCGCCCATATGGTCGACGTCGGCGGCAAATCGGCCACGCAACGGGTGGCGATCGCCGAAGGTTATATCGAGATGCGTTCCGAAACCCTGGCGTTGATCCTGCAAGGCGGCCACAAGAAAGGCGATGTGCTGGGTATCGCCCGTATCGCCGGCATCATGGCCAGCAAGAAGACCTCGGAGCTGATCCCGCTATGCCATCCGATCGCGATCACGAGTGTGGACGTGATCCTCGAACCGGAGCCGGAGCGCCACCGTGTGCGCTGCGAAGCCACCGTCAAAACCGTCGGGCAAACCGGAGTCGAAATGGAAGCGCTGACCGCGGTGCAAGTGGCGCTCCTCACCATCTACGACATGTGCAAGGCGGTGGATCGCGGAATGACGATTCAGTCGGTTCGCCTGCTCGAGAAAGCGGGCGGAAAATCCGGGCACTGGCAGCGAGAAAAAGGCTAGGCGCGAGCCGAGAACTCTTTCTGCGAAAAGGCAGGAAGAGAACTCGATCAAACGCCCTCGTCGCTCGGATTACGGTGCTTTCCTTTCGAGCACCAAGAAACTGTAGCTCAGACCGCTGTCCGGATCGTCCGTCACGTCGAGGCGCTCAATTTCAGACCATTCCTTCCATTCGAATTCCGGAAAGAAGGTATCTCCCGCGAACTCGCGGTGAATGAGCGTGAGATATAGCCGATCGGCCTTCGCCAATAACTCCTCATACAAAGACGAGCCACCGATGACCATGACTTCGTCGGCGTCGGCCTCACTGAGCGCCTCGGCCAAAGTATGTACCACCACACAGCCCGGAGCGGCGTACTCCCGGTTTGAGGTAAGGACAATATTCTTCCGGCCCGGCAGCGGCCGGCCGATGGATTTGTGAGTCTTGCGGCCCATGATCAAAGGTTTTCCCATGGTGATCTTCCTGAAACGCTTGAGGTCCGCAGACAGATGCCAGGGCATTCGGTTATCTGCGCCGATCACCCGGTTTTCGCCCATGGCGACGATAAGAGAGATCTTCATAAGTCAGATTTTTTCCGCTCCATTGATCATAGGCATCGGTTCCTCGCCTCTCAGCTGCTTCAGCGTCGGATAATCCACATACCCTTTCGCGCCGCCGCCGTAGTAGGTCGATTCATCCGGCGGGTTCAGCTCGGCATTCTGTCGAAAGCGCTCCGGGAGGTCGGGATTGGCGATGAACAAGCGGCCGAACGCCACCAAATCCGCCCGCCCTTCCTCAAGACACGCGACAGCCTTGCGGTAATCGTATCCGCCGCAAACGATCAGCGTACCGCTGTATTTGGCGCGGATCAGCTTCATCATCGCCGGTCCCCGCGGATCAAACGACGGGGAGGCAGGATCGCGGGCCATTTCTGGCTCGACAATGTGAAGATAAGCGAGATTGAAGCGGTTTAACTGTTCCGCGACGTGACGGAAAAGCGCTTCCGGGTCGTCATCACCCATATCGTTGAAACTGCCCAGCGGCGACAAACGGACACCGACACGCTGCGATCCCCATACCCGACAGACGGCCTCCATCACTTCCATTAGCAGCCGGGCACGGTTTTCCACCGGTCCGCCGTACTCATCGGTGCGGTGGTTGGAACTTGTGTTGAGAAATTGGTCCAACAGGTAGCCGTTGGCGGCGTGGATCTCGACGCCGTCCAAACCTGCGTGGAGGGCATTGCTCGCACCGTGCGCATATTGCTTCACGATATAGGGCATTTCCTCGATAGCCAGCGCTCTGGGAGTGACGAAGGGAACCATTTCGCCTTTGCCTCGCTCGTTGACGATGAAGGCCGTACCCGATGGCCGAATCGCTGAAGGCGCCACCGGGAGCTGCCCGTCCGGCTGCAAGGCCGGGTGAGAAATGCGACCCACGTGCCATAGCTGCATAAAAATAAGGCCGCCAGTTCGATGTACTGCTTCCGCAACCGAACGCCAGCCGACGACCTGGTCCAGCGTATGTATGCCGGGCGTCCACGCGTATCCTTGGCCTTGCTGCGAGACTTGCGTAGCCTCGGAAATGATGAGCCCTGCGGATGCGCGTTGCGCATAGTAAAGTGCGTTCAGATCGGTGGGAACATTTCCGGGCTGCCCAGCCCGCGAACGCGTCAGCGGCGCCATGACCATGCGGTTCTTCAGTTTATAAGGCCCTAATGCGTAAGGTTCGAAGATCGGGTTGTTCATGGTTCGCCCCCGGTCTGGCTACGGTTCGAAGAATGAGCACAAAGGGCGATCGCGGTGGGGAACATATAGGCGCTTTCCGGTGTCAACTCTGTCTCAATTGGTTATTCGCTCTATTCGACTTCGGTACGTACAAAATGGTCGCGGTCTTTTTCTGACAAATGACTTGGGTTAGCATTGATTTAGATCGGACAGAAATTTCCTGAAAAAGCTTATGTGTTACGCGCAAAAAAAGGATGCGGCGTTCGGCTTCACCGATCAGCATCTCCCTTCAGGCAGTCACCTCTGCTACATCTACACCGATGAAGAAGAGCATTCCCGCACGATGGCGCAATTCGTGGAGAGCGGTCTGGTATCCGGAGAAAAGGTCGCCTATCTGGCGGATGTGTCATCGGGCGACGAACTCGAACAGTATATCGCTAGACTGGGCATTAATTTACCCGAGCATCTCCGGCCGGGCCAGTTCATTTTGAGCCAAGCTGAAAAGACGTATTGCCCCGACGGGGCCTTTCTGCCGGAACGGATGATCGACACCTGGCGGTCGATGTATCGGCAGAGTATCGATGAAGGCTTTTTGGGAATACGCGCCACTGGTGAAACCGGCTGGACCAGCAACGAGCATCCTGGGCTGGAGCGGTGGTTCGAATACGAGTCGATGCTCAACATCGTTGTAAACGAGGTCCCTTTTAGCAGCATCATTTGCCAGTACGATGCCAACCGACTGGGCGGTGCCAATCTGTACGAAATTCTAAGGGTGCATCCTCTGATGATCGTTCAGGGGCAAATTCTGCACAACCCCTATTACGAAGCACCCGAGCAATATCTGTCCCGGCTCCGGGCTTCAAGATGATCGTTACCCTTAGCGCACGGTCATTTTTTCGGCTTTGCCTTGCATACTCCGCGCTCCTGCCTGAGCTTGAGTTGGCCCCATCATCCACCTGAAGGTGGAAACAGCGTTATGACGAGTCCGGTAACGGTCGTTCTTCAGCCGCAGCCCGAAATATTGGGGAAACTGCTGATCGTGCAACAAACGCTCGGGATTTTGTCCGCAAGGGAAGAGCAGGCCGCTTTCCTTTGCCGCGCATTGCGTGACATCCCCGGGGTCGAGAATGTCCACTTTTGCTTTTGTGGATCATTCGTATCCGAACAGCGGAAAGGTGCCGGCCTCTCTACGTGCGATCATTGTACGAACACCACACCGTCCATTGGACTTAAACGCTGTGGCGCCATTCCCGATGCCGGGCATGAGTGTATCCCGTTGCGCACGAACACGACGCTGTTCGGCTTTCTCATCCTCAGAATCGCAAACCTGCAGGCGTTCACGCCTTATGCTCCCTATATCCTCAACACCGCCAATTTCGTGGCGACTTTAATGGAGAAACGGGAAACCAAGGAACGGTTGGAGCAGGTGCTAGATGATCTGGAGAATCAGGTCGCCGCTCGTACTGCCGATTTGTTGGAAAAGAACGCCCGACTGGAGGCGGAAATCCAGCGGCGGGAAGCGGCCGAGTCGGCGCTGCATGAAGCGTACGAGCAGTTGGAAAGGAGAATCGAAGAACGTACCGCAGCCCTAAAATTCAGTGAAGAACGTCTCCAAAGCATTATCACTACTGCCGTCGATGGGATCATCACCACGGACAGCGGCGGCTACATCGAGCTTTTCAACGCCGCTGCGGAAAGGCTATTCGGCTATACCGCTGCTGAAGTTATCGGGAAAAACATTCGAATTCTCATGCCGTCGCCAGACCGCGAACGCCATGACAGTTTCATCGAACGTTATCTAGCCACGGGCACGAAGACCATCATCTGCATCCGTCGGGATGTCGATGTACTACACAAAAACGGCTCTATTTTTCCGGCCGAACTTACCGTCAGCGAGATGCAGATCGGCGGGCAAACAAAGTTCACAGGAATCATACGCGATATTACCGAGCGCAAGTGGGCCGAGACGGCGCTTAGGGAGAGCGAAGCGCGATTCCGCGCCATGGCCGAGACGGTGCCGGATATCCTGTTTACCAGCGATTCGAGCGGGTTTATCGACTATATCAGCCCCCGATTCTATGAGTATTCGGGCTTACCGCCGGATTCGAAAAGCACCGAATGGGTTGCGGCCATACATCCGGATGACGAAGAGCGCACTAGGCTGCAATGGCAGCATGCGGTGACAACGGGTGAGCCGTTCCGAACCAAGTATCGTCTTCGCTCGACCGACGGATCCTACCAATGGTTTCAGGTTCGCGCTCGCCCGATTCGTGATGCGAGCAGTCGCATCACCAAGTGGTTCGGTATCTGCTCCGACATCGACGAACTCGTCCGGGTTCAGGATGCCTTGGAAGAAGCCGATCGGCGCAAGAACGAATTCCTGGCAATGCTATCCCACGAATTGCGTAATCCCTTGGCTCCCATTCGCAATGCGGTTCAGGTGATGGGACTGCTGAATCTGACCGATTCGCGATTGCTGTGGGTTAAAGACATGATCGATCGCCAGGTCAAACATTTGGTTCATTTGGTCGATGATCTCCTGGATGTATCGCGCATCACCCGCGGCAAGATTACGCTCAAGAACGAACCTATCGAACTGTCCGTCCTCATCGACCGGGCAGTCGAAGCTACCGAAGCCATTATCGATTCCCAACAGCATCGACTTTCTATCTCATCTCCCGAGGAACCGGTGTTGCTGAGAGGGGATGCGGTCAGGCTGGTTCAGGTAGTTACCAATCTCTTGAATAATGCGGCCAAATACACGCCTCACGGCGGCCACATTCAGCTAACGGCGATCCCAAATGCACGGGAACTCATATTGTCTGTAAAGGACAACGGTATCGGCATTTCGCCCGAACTCCTGCCGCACGTATTTGATCTATTTACGCAGGCCGAACGCTCATTGGACCGGTCTCAAGGTGGGCTCGGTATCGGGTTGACTCTGGTGCGGAAATTGGTCGAAATGCACGGTGGAAGCATCGAGGCCCTGAGCGGCGGTCCGGGGAAAGGGAGCGAGTTCGTAGTTAGATTGCCGCTGTCAGACAACACCGTGATGAATGCTCGGCAGGAAATGACGCCTGAACAGCCTGGAAACCGAACGGCGCCCGGCGGCCGAGTGCGGAACTAAATCGATTCGTTTTCGCCTGCTGCGCGTGCCGCCGCGTCGGAACGTTCAAACCGCCACTTCGGCCGGTATGTGGGGATGGGGATCATAGCCCTCCACTTCGAAATCTTCGATTCGATATCCGAATATATCGGCTGCCTTGCGTTTGATGTGCAACCGGGGAAATGGACGCGGCTGTCGCTCTACCTGAAGCTGTGCCTGCGGGATATGATTGCGATATAGATGCACGTCGCAACCGAACCAAACGATCTCTCCAGGCGTATACCCGCAATGATCGGCGAGCAGATGGGTCAACAAGGCTAGATTGGCGACATTCCAACCCAGCCCCAGATAGGCATCCGCCGAACGCTGCATCAAGGCTCCCGACAAAGTGTTCGTAGCCTGGCTAACAAAGAATTGATAGGTTTTGTGGCAGGGTGGAAGCGCCATCTCGTCCAACTGGGCCACGTTCCAACCCTCGAAAAGCAGCCGGCGTGAGGTCGGATCGTTCTTCAGTCCATCGACCAATAGCTGCACCTGGTCGATCTCTTTCCCATCGTAATCCCGCCAACGGCGCCATTGATGCCCATACACCGGCCCGAGGTCGCCCCAGCGGGCGGCGAATTCATCGTCGCTCAAGATACGGCGTTCAAAATCCTCTTGGCTTATCGATTCACCCGTCGCAGTTCGGTATTTTTTTAAGGGCCAATCCGTCCAGATACGCACGTTCTGTTCGAGAAGCTCCCGGATATTCCGACCGCCCGACAACATCCACAAAAGCTCCTTGAACGCCGTCTTCCAAAAAATCTGCTTGGTCGTGAACAGCGGGAATCCCGCCGCGAGGTCGAATCGCATCGTATAGCCGAACAGAGCGCGCGTCCCGACCCCGGTTCGATCGATTCGCTCATCCCCTTCGGTTATCAGTTTTCGAAGTAAAGTGAGATATTGCTCTTCGGGATGGGACATTATGGCTGGCGTTTTCGTTGTTTAAGCCGATCTTCCGTTTCGTTCGGTGCTTCGATTTCAGGACTCATCAGTCCTCAGGCCAGAGGCTATCGGACGGCGGTAGGCCAAAACGAGAAGCAGCATACCCAGGATGATCATGGGAAAGCTCAACACCTGCCCCATGGTGAGCCAGCCGAAGGCCAGGTAACCGATGTGAGCGTCCGGTAGACGAACGAACTCGACCATGAAGCGGAACATGCCATAGAGGAGCAGAAACAAGCCGCTTACCGCCATTGTCGGCGGCGACCGACGGCTGAAAAAGTGTAGTGCCACGAAAAGAACGATACCTTCCAGAAAGGCTTCATAGAGCTGGGAAGGATGGCGCGGCTCCGGGCCGGCATCCGGAAATACCATCGCCCAAGGCACATCAGTTGGTTTTCCCCAAAGCTCGCCATTGATGAAATTCCCGATGCGGCCCGTAAAAAGTCCAATCGGCACGTACCGCGCGATAAAATCGGTCACCGCAAAAAACGAGCTTTTCTGCTTTCGAGCAAAGATCCACATTGCCGCTAACGCTCCCAACAATCCGCCGTGGAAGGCCATACCGCCTTCCCATACTCTAAACAGCATTAAAGGGTCTTGAGTGAATGCCGGAAAGTTATAGAAGAGCATATATCCCACCCGGCCGCCGATCACCAGCCCAAGAGCGGTATAAAAGATGAGATCCTCCACCTGAGCTGGGGTCCACGGGAAACCGGGTTCTTTGGCTCTTTGGCGAGCCAGCCACCATGCACCGCCGATACCGATGACATACATCAGCCCGTACCAATGAATTTTCAAAGGACCGATGCTAATAGCCACTGGATCGATAGAGGGATATGGCAACATTTGGCTGTCTCTCCGCAGATGGGGTCCGGATAAAGCGTGCTTTAGAGCTCGAGAAGGTGCGATCGAGGCTTATCGGAAGATTATAACTGGTAGAAGTATACCGTGATCGTAGGTCATCGGTGCGGTGGAAAAGCGAGGTAACTCGTTTCTATGTTCCACGTGGAACAAACTGTTTAACTCGGACGGATCAAGCTCCCTCGAATGATGTTTCCGAGGCTCTAATGAGTAATTGCAGTATCCCAAAAAAAAGGCTCCTGGTTAGGAGCCTTTTCGAACCGCCGAAGGGTTCCGATCTCTAGCCAGTAAGACGATCCGCATCAAACGTCCAAGTTCGCGACTTCCAGCGCGTTCTTCTCGATAAAATCGCGTCGTGGCTCGACCTGATCGCCCATGAGCGTCGAAAAGACCTCGTCGGCCGCTATCGCATCCTCGATCTTCACCTGAAGCAAACGGCGAGTATTCGAATCCAATGTCGTCTCCCAAAGCTGCTCGGGATTCATCTCGCCAAGTCCTTTATAACGCTGGATATGTTGACCTCTCTTCGCTTCCGTCATCATCCACTGGAAGGCTTCCTTAAAGTTCCGCACGCGCTCCCGTTTGTCGTCACTGGCGATAAACGAATTTTCACCAAATAGTCCGTCCACTTTCTGACCGAACGTGGTGAGACGCTTGTAATCGCCGCCGCTGAAAAATCCTGCGCCGATATCGAAGGTCTTGTGAACGCCGTGCAGCCGCTTGCTGACATGCGCCCTAAACCCGTCGGCCTGATTCGCAAAATCCAGATCTATAGTAAAGCTTGCACTGCGATCGCGGGCATTCAACCGTGCGACCAAACCGGCAAACCACGCCTCGCACGCCGCGCGATCAGCAATCGTCGCGGCGTCCAAAACCGGATATTCAACTAGAAGATTGAGCAAACTCTCGTCATAGCGATGGGCGAGGCGCTCGATCAGGGCCTGAACATTCAGGTATTCCCTCGCGAGCTGCTCCAACCCCTGCCCTTGTATTGGGGGTGTCGTTTCATCGATATGCAGACGGGTCTTTTCGAGCGCCAATTGCAATAAATAGTTATCGAGCTCCGTATCGTCCTTTACATACTGCTCCTGTTTGCCTTTCTTGACCTTGTAGAGCGGGGGTTGAGCGATGTAGATATGGCCGCGCTCGATCAGTTCCGGCATTTGACGATAGAAGAAAGTTAAAAGAAGCGTCCGTATGTGAGATCCGTCGATGTCAGCATCCGTCATGATGATGATGCGATGATAACGCAGCTTGTTCGGGTCATATTCCTCCCGCCCGATGCCGCAACCCAGCGCAGTGATCAGGGTACCGACCTCCTCCGAAGAGAGCATTTTGTCGAACCGTGCCCGCTCCACATTGAGAATCTTGCCCTTGAGCGGAAGTATCGCCTGCGTGCGGCGGTCTCGACCCTGCTTGGCCGAGCCACCCGCAGAGTCGCCCTCGACGATGAACAGTTCCGACAAAGTCGGATCGCGCTCCTGGCAGTCGGCCAGCTTGCCGGGAAGTCCCGCGATATCCAGCGCAGTTTTCCTTCGCGTCATTTCCCTGGCTTTACGAGCCGCCTCCCGCGCACGAGCGGCATCGATCATCTTATTTGCGATCAGGCGGGCGACCGGCGGATTTTCCAGCAGAAATTCCTGAAACTTTTCACCCATGGCCGATTCGACCACTGGCTTGACCTCAGACGAGACGAGCTTGTCCTTAGTCTGGGACGAAAACTTGGGATCTGGAACCTTTACCGAGAGTACCGCCGTCAACCCTTCCCGCGCATCGTCGCCCGAGGTGGCGATCTTCTGCTTTTTCAGCAAGCCTTGATCTTCGATGTATTGATTGAGGGTCCGCGTAAGCGCAGCGCGGAAGCCCGCGAGATGGGTCCCGCCGTCTCGCTGCGGGATGTTGTTAGTGAAACAGAAAATGTTTTCCTGGTACGAGTCGTTCCATTGCATGGCGACCTCGACCCCGGTACCGTCCTTTTCCGTTTGGAAGTAGAACACCTTATCGAAAAGCGGCGTCTTGTTCTTGTTGAGATGTTCGACAAAGGCGCGTATACCGCCCTCGAACTCGAAGACATCGCTCTTCCCCGTACGCTCGTCCTCCAGAGAAATCCGAACTCCGGAATTCAGGAACGACAGTTCACGGAGGCGCTTGGCCAGAACTTCGTAATGAAACTCGATATTGGTGAAAATGATGGGGCTGGGCTTGAAGCGGATGGTCGTGCCGGTCCCGTTCGCATCGCCGACAGCGGACAGCGGAGCCTGTGGCACGCCGTCACGATACTCCTGTCGGTAACGCTTGCCCCCGCGCTGAATTTCCAGGACCAGATGCTCAGACAATGCGTTTACGACGGATACGCCGACACCGTGAAGCCCACCGGAAACTTTATAGGCATTGTCGTCGAATTTTCCTCCGGCATGCAGGACGGTCATGATAACCTCGGCGGCAGAGCGTCCCTCTTCTTCGTGGATGTCGACGGGAATTCCTCGGCCATCGTCCGTCACGGTCACAGATTCGTCGCTGTGGACGATAACTCGGACCGTCTTGCAGTGGCCGGCCAAGGCTTCGTCGATCGAATTATCCACGACCTCGAATACCATATGGTGAAGCCCCGAACCGTCATCGGTATCGCCGATGTACATACCAGGGCGTTTGCGGACGGCATCAAGACCTTTCAGGACCTTAATGGCGGAGCTGTCATAATCTTTCGCGAGTTTGGTCATGCTCATTTCTTAATTCACGCTTGCTTTACTTGCCCATGTTCCACGTGGAACACAGCGGCGTCGTTGATGGCCTCTTTGATCATTTCCTCCGTGGTGGCGGTAATGAAAAACTGGGTGCGCCGCTCCTTCAAAAAACCGAGAAGTCTATTCTTGTTGTTTTCGTCCAATTCGGACGCCACGTCATCAACCAGCACGCACGCACTCATGCCGGCGCTCTCTTCCATCAGAAGGGACTGGGCCAGCAAAAGCGCGTAAACCAAAAGTTTCATTTGACCGCGGGAGAGATACGCTTTTGCCGAACGACCGTCCAGCACGATGGAGAAGTCGGCTTTGTGGGGACCCGATTGAGTATGTCCGAGGCGAATGTCCGAGGCGACATCCTCCTGCAACGCCGCTTCCAGAGTCTTGTTCCTGTTCCACCCCGATTGCACGTGCAAATCAAGCTTAACGCCCGCAAAAAACTGCGCGGCAGCTTGAAAAAAATAGGGCATAAGCCTCTCCGTATAGCGTTCGCGCGCACCATGTATTATTGTACCGTACCGCGCAAGCTCCCGGTTCCATAGCTCAATGTCGCGAAGTCGCCTTTCCCGCAGCAGGATATTGCGCTGGCTCAACGCCTTGGCGTAGCGTCGCCAGCAATCGAGATACGACTCTTCAAAGTGAAACACTCCCCAGTCGAGAAATTGGCGGCGATGCTTCGGAGCGCCCTCCAATAAAGCGCCGCTCGAAGGCTGAATGACGAGGACCGGAAATGTACGGATCAGTTCGGCACTGGATTGGATCTTCCTGCCCGAAAGATGGATCTCCCGCTCATCGCGAGCGATGCGAATTCCGATCGGAATCGTGTGGCCGGTATCGCTCGTAACTTTTCCGGTCACCATTAATCCGCTTCGCCCAAAGCGGATCGCCTGACTGATTTGGGGCGTACGAAACGAACGCGCTCGCCCCAACAAATAAACCGCCTCGAGCAAGGAGGTCTTTCCGCTGGCATTGGGTCCGATGATGAAGTTGAGGCGCGGGGATGGCTCTAGCGCAGCGGATTCAATGTTGCGTACATCATGGGCCTCAATCTTGACCAGACTCATACGCGTCCTCGCTCATCCACGACTTGAGGCACGGATCAGCCCGTAATCGCGCCATATCCGGCTAGCGAAAAATGCCCCACGCTACAGACGCATGGGCATAACGATGAATTTGAACTGCGTATCCTCGCAATCCTCGATTAGGCAGCTGTTGGCACTCTCGGTGAACGACAATTTAACGTTATCGGAATCCACGTTGTTGATAGCGTCCAAAAGATAAGACGCATTGAAACCGACCGAAATATCCTTGCCTTCCAGTTCGACGGCGAACCTTTCTTCCGCTTCTTCATGCTCAGGATTCTGGGCCTTGAGGCACATATTGCCGTCTTCGCTCACTTCCATGCTAACGCCCCGGTACTTCTCGTTCGACAATACCGAGACGCGCGTCAAAGCCCCTTTGAAAGCAGCCTTGTCTACCAAAATGACTCGCGTCAGCTCGCGCGGCATGACACGCTGATAGTCGGGAAATCTCCCTTCGATCAGCTTGGCCGCAAAGCTGACCGTCCCCAAATCGACACGCAGATTGTTCGGTGCAATTTGAACTGTTACCGGTTCCTCGCCTTCGCCCAACAACCGATTCAATTCCAGAACGCCTTTTCTCGGAACGATGATCTGCCGGCCTTCCTCCGGACCACTTTCCAGCGACTGCTCAAAAAAAGCGAGACGGTGTCCGTCGGAAGAAACCGCCCGCAGCACTTGGCCGCCCAAATCCAGCAATAATCCGTTCAGATAATAACGGACATCCTGTTGCGCCATAGCAAAGAGGGTCTTTTCGAGCGCGCGTCTCAAGCAATTGCGCGGAATGGAGACCTCTATCTCCGGTGTTCCCGCATCGAATTCCGGATAGTTTTCCGCGGGTAGAGTACTCAGGTTGAATCGGCTGGACCCGCACTGGATAACGAATTTCTCCTGCCGGCAATCGATGTTCACCACGCTTTTTTCCGGTAAAAGGCGGCAAATATCCAAGAACTTACGCGCCGGCACCGTAACCGAACCCGAATCGCTGCCTTCAACCACGGCCTTGGTGACCAACTGCACTTCCAAATCCGTGCCCGTCAACTCCAAAGCCTCATCGGACAGCTTCAAAAGAACGTTGGACAGAATGGGCAAGGTTTGGCGTCGCTCGATGACGCCGACAACCTGTTGCAAGGGCGTCAGCAAATTCTCCCGGCTTATGGTGAACTTCATAGTAAGGTCATATGTTGATGCGGAACTCGTTGAACGAAAAAAGCCGACTTCTCAAACTGCCGATCCATCAAGTCTAGTTCGATAATGTGCGCATGAGATTCGAGTAGTCTTCGGCGAATTTGCTGTCGCTTTCCTTTAACTCCTGAACCTTGCGGCAGGCGTGCAAGACCGTGGTGTGGTCCCGTCCGCCGAACTGCTGCCCGATTTCCGGCAAGCTGTGATTGGTCAGCTCTTTGGCCAATGCCATGGCGATCTGACGAGGACGCGTCACCGAGCGGGTGCGTTTGTTGGCCAAGAGATCGGCCACCCGGATTTTGTAGTATTCCGCAACCGTCTTCTGGATGTTCTCGACGTTGATCATCCGGTCCTGAAGCGCGATTAAATCGCGCAAGGCCTCTTTCGCAAACTCCAGCGTAATCGGCTTACCGGTGAAGTGAGCATTGGCGATGACACGCCGCAAAGCGCCTTCCAGTTCGCGAATGTTCGAGCGAATTCGCTTACCGATGAAGAAAGCCACTTCCGGCGACAGATCGGCACCGGCGTGCTGCGCTTTGCTCATCAGGATGGCTACGCGGGTTTCCAGATCCGGCGGCTCGATGGCCACCGGAAGCCCCCACCCGAAACGCGACTTTAACCGTTCCTCTAGTCCTTTGATTTCTTTGGGATAACGGTCGCAGGTCAGGACCACCTGATGCTTGTTTTCCAGAAGGCTGTTAAATGTGTGAAAGAACTCCTCCTGGGAGCGTTCCTTGCCGGCAAAAAACTGAATATCGTCGATCAACAAGGCATCGACCGTCCGGTAATACTCCTTGAACGCGCCGATCGCATTATGCTGCAAGGCCTTGACCATGTCGGAAACGAAGCGCTCCGAATGCAAATAGACGATGTTTGCCGAGGAGTTCGCCCTTAGAATTTCGTTTCCGATAGCGTGCATAAGATGGGTCTTCCCCAGACCCACACCGCCGTAAATAAAGAGGGGGTTGTAGGCCCGTCCGACGTTCTGCGCCACTTGAATCGACGCGGCCTTGGCCAACTGGTTGGATTTGCCCTCGACGAAATTATCGAAGGTAAAAGCCGTGTTGAGATTGTTGGGAAGGCCTTTCTTGACACCGGCCGGCCTCTTGATCGCCGGCGCGACGGGAGACGCTTCCTGCTGCTTTCGCGTGCCGATTTCCAGAACGACATGGGGTGGCGGCTGGATCTTTTGGTCAGATAGAACTTCTTCGATCTTGCCGATAAAATGCTGCTTTACCCAATCGAGCACAAAACGGTTGGGAGCCAAGAGTTTCAACTCCGAACCATTTTCGACGGCTTGCAGGGGTCTGATCCAGGTATTGAACTGCTGCGGGGGCAATTCTCCTTCCAGCTTGCTCATGCACTGATTCCACAGCGCGCTCATTGTGCAGCTCCCTTATTGTGCTCGAGGAATAGGACATAAGGCATAGGCGATAAATGCGTGAGCGCTTTAACGGAATTCAGTATCATACCGCAACAGCCGACTTATCCACAGCATTGACACCGTATCGCCTGTGAATTAGCATGCACAGCTTTGTATTTTCTTTGCGGAATTCAACAGGTACACCATGAAAAGAACCTATCAGCCCAGCAAGATAAAGCGTGTCCGGACCCACGGCTTTCGTGCGCGCATGAAAACCCGTGGCGGACGTTTGGTTTTGAGTGCGCGCCGCGCGAAAGGTCGTAAACGGCTTACCGTCTGACGTTTGGCGTCGCCTAGCTACGGCTTCCCCCGAACGCGCCGCTTAAGTACCGCCGCCGATTTCCAGCGCGTTTTCGAGCAGCCCTGCAAGTCCGCAGACCAATACTTAACCGTGCTCGCGCGAACCAACGGTAGGGATTATCCGCGCCTCGGGTTGGCTATCGCCAGACGACAAATCCGTAACGCCGCCGATCGCAACCGCATCAAGCGCCTCATCCGCGAAAGCTTCCGCCTGCAGCAGTCGCTGCTCGGCGGAGTCGATTTTGTGGTAATGGCGCGCAGCGCCGCAATTCAGGCAGACCATGACACAATCCGAAGCTCATTGCATAAGCACTGGGAAAACCTGGTGAGGCGATGCAAGCCATCTTGGTCTTCCTCATCAAACTCTATCAGTACCTGATTAGCCCTTGGGTGGGGCAGCATTGCCGTTTCCACCCGACATGCTCCAGCTATGCCCTGACCGCCATCCAGCGGTTCGGATCTCTGCGGGGCTCCTATCTTGCCGCAAGGCGACTGCTGAGATGCCACCCTTGGCACAAAGGCGGTATTGATCCCGTCCCAGAACAATTCGGAAAATAAGAATGGATAATTTAAGGTTCGTTCTCTTCGTCTTCTTTATATTTCTCAGCTTCATGCTGTGGCAGCAATGGCAGCTGGATTACGGGCCTAAGCCCGAGCCCACGGCGCAATCCGGGTCGACTACGCCGGACGTCGCAGGTGACGTACCCGAGTCAGCTCGCGACGTCGACGACGTCGACGACGTCGCCAAGACGCCTGAACTGTCCGCTGCTCCGGGCGTCGAGCGTCAGCGCGTCACCGTCACCACGGATGTCATACGAGCAGAGATCGACACCAAGGGCGGCGACCTGCGCATACTCGATCTGCTCGAGTATCCCCAGAGCAAGGACCAGCCCGACCAGCCAGTACGGCTGCTCAACGATGAGAACAACTTTTTCATCGCGCAGAGCGGATTCCTGGGAGAACAGGCCCTGTCGCCCACCCATCACAGCACATGGCAAGCTGAAGCCAATATCTACACGCTGGCGGAAGGCCAAGACACCCTCCGCATACCTTTCACGTGGACCAATGACAAAGGAATCAAGATTATCAAGACCTTGGTCTTCACCAAAGGCAGCTATCTGATCGAACTGGAGCAGCAGGTCAACAATCAATCCGGAGCCGAATGGAAAGGGCGTCAATACGTTCAGTTGCAGCGGAAGAATCCCGAAAGCAAGGATCAGGACGCTTTCGTCCGGACCTATACCGGCGGCGTACTATACACTCCGGAAGAAAAGTACGAAAAGATCACGTTCGACGACATGGCGGATTCGAACCTGAATCGGAAAGCCAAAGACGGCTGGATCGCCATGATTCAGCATTACTTCCTGGCGGCGTGGATTCCGCTGGCCGGCGAAGAGCATAGTTTTTACACCAAAGCCCTCTCCGACAATCATTTCGTCATCGGAACCTATTCGCCCATGCTCGAGGTCAAACCGGGCGAAGAGAAAGTCTTCAAGGCTAATTTGTTCGCCGGCCCCAAACTCCAGCGAGTGTTGGAGCAAACGGCACCGGGCCTGGACCTGACGGTGGATTACGGCGGGCTGACCATTGTCGCCAAACCCATTTTCTGGCTCCTGGAACAGTTCCACAAAATTTTCAACAATTGGGGATGGGCGATCGTGTTCGTCACCATCACGCTCAAGGCCCTGTTCTATAAGCTGTCGCAAGCCAGCTATCGCTCCATGGCCAGAATGCGGAAGCTCCAGCCGAAGCTTCAACAGCTGAAGGAGCGTCATGCCGACGACAAGCAGAAGTTCAACATGGCGATGATGGAGCTGTATCGGAAGGAAAAGGTCAACCCGCTGGGCGGCTGTTTGCCGATCCTGGTCCAGATCCCCGTGTTCATCGCCCTGTATTGGGTTCTCATCGAAAGCGTGGAAATGCGTCAGGCGCCGTTCGCCCTTTGGCTGAACGACCTGTCCGCCAAGGACCCCTATTTCATTCTTCCGCTGATCATGGGCGTCTCCATGTTCATCCAGCAGAAGCTCAATCCGCCACCGGCCGATCCGGTACAAGCCAAGGTGATGCAGTTCTTCCCGGTCATATTCACCGGCTTCTTCGCCTTTTTCCCGTCCGGACTCGTGCTCTACTGGGTGGTCAACAACATTCTGTCCATCCTCCAGCAGTGGCATATCACCCGGCAGATCGAAAGGAACGTACACGCCTAGCGCGATCTCTCGCGCGGCAGGGCTGGCTCCGCACCCCTGCCGCGCACCTTTCGCCTTGCGACGATGCGATACGCCGGCTTCTCTGCTTTGATCCGGAACGAATGCTTGTTCCGGAATCCACCCCATGAACACATTATCTCGCGACACCATAGGCGCCATTGCCACGCCTCCCGGCGGGGGCGGCATCGGCGTAATCCGCATCTCCGGCAACGCTGTCCCCACACTGATGCGCGCGCTGCTACGCAAAGAACTTGAGCCGCGCTACGCCCACTACGGTCATTTCTATGATTTGGATGGTTCGGTCCTCGATACCGGATTAGCCCTGTACTTTCCGTCACCCCATTCTTTTACTGGCGAAGACGTCCTCGAGTTGCACGCGCACGGCGGTTCGGTCGTCCTCGATTTGCTGCTGCGTCGCGTCCTGGCCTCAGGCGTTCGGCTGGCGCGCCCGGGAGAATTCACCGAACGGGCGTTCCTCAACGACAAGATCGACCTTGCCCAGGCGGAGGCCATCGCCGATTTGATCGAAAGCACCACAGAGCAGGCCGCCCGGTCCGCGCAGCGCTCTCTTCAGGGCGAGTTCTCGATCCGCATCCACCAACTCGTCGAAGCCCTGATCGAACTGAGGCAGTACGTGGAAGCGTCCATCGACTTCGTCGACGAAGACATCGATTTCCTGTCCGAAGGCCGTATTGCCGAAAAGCTCGCAGACCTCTCGGCGACGCTCCGGCATATCCGCCATTCCGCCCAACAGGGCTGTCTAATGCGCGAAGGCATGACCGTTGTCATCGCCGGCCGCCCCAATGCCGGAAAATCCAGCCTACTCAACCGATTGGCGGGACGTGAAGCCGCCATCGTCACCGAAATCGCAGGTACCACCCGCGATACCTTGCGAGAACATATCCAGATCGACGGCATGCCCCTGCACGTGGTGGACACCGCCGGTCTGCGGGAGAGCGAGGATATTGTCGAACGCGAAGGCATAAGGCGGGCCCGAGACGAAATTCACAAGGCCGACCGGATATTGCTGTTAATCGATGATCGCACTCCGGAAGAAGGGGAAGCCCTGCTCCAGAGCCTGCCCGCAGACATCCCGCTCACCCGCGTCTACAACAAGATCGATCTCACCGGAAAACCGGCCGGTTTCATCGAAGAACGGAAAGGTCCCGCCGTGTATCTATCCGCCAAGACCGGCGAAGGCCTCGAACATCTTCGGAAACACCTCAAAGCCTCGATGGGCTACGACAGTGAGGCGAACGATGTTTTCATCGCCCGCCGCCGCCATCTCGATGCGCTAAGCCGTGCCGAAAGCCTCATCGAGAACGCCGAAACGCAACTCCAAATCCGCGCCGCCGAACTCCTCGCCGAAGACCTTCGCGAAGCTCAAAACGCCTTATCGGAAATCACCGGCGAATTCACGAACGAAGACCTTTTAGGCCGGATTTTCGCCAGTTTTTGCATCGGCAAGTAGCGGGCTGTCGAGTTCGCGCTCCGAACCTCCGGAAGGCGTTCCGCTCGCCCACCGGGGCGCAAGCTCGACCCCAGCCATCCACGCGCGCTGACAACTTTCTCCGGAATACATGTCATTATCCACGACCAAAACGTCCGCACTCCGCCATCGCAATTTCGTGCTTTACCTGTGCGCCCGATTTCTCGGCGCCGTTGCGGTGCAAATGCAAAGCGTGGCCGTGGGTTGGCAAGTCTACGCGCTTACCGGCGACGCGCTCGATCTCGGACTTGTAGGGCTCGCCCAGTTCGCGCCTTTCGTGCCGCTCGTGCTGATAGCCGGCCAACTGGCGGACCGCTTCGACCGGCACCGCATCATCATGCTCTGTTATGCCGTGGAAATGCTATGCGGCCTATTGCTGATCGGGTTCACCCTAACTGGCCTAAAAGTCGTGTGGCCGGTATTTGCCGTCATGGCGCTCTACGGATCGGCGCGGGCGTTCATGATGCCGTCCAGCCAGGCGATCGTAATCAATCTGGTCCCCGCCGAAAGCTTCAGCAATGCCGTAGCGCTCAGTTCATCGAGCTTTCAACTGGCGGCGATTGCGGGTCCGGCACTCGGCGGCGTCCTATATCTTGCGGGGCCCATGACTGTCTACACGACGGTGTCGGTGCTGCTCGGACTCTCGGCAATCCTGATTCTGTCGATGCGCAGCCTTCCCTGGCGGACCAACGGCCGCGAACCCATGAGCTGGCATACCGTTCTGGACGGCTTGCACTTCGTACGTTCGCGGCCCACCGTATTCGGCGCCATTTCGCTCGATTTGTTCGCCGTTCTGTTCGGCGGCGCCACGGCGCTACTGCCGGCCTATGCCAGCGATATTCTGCACGTAGGCCCGACCGGGTTGGGCCTGCTTCGCACCGCACCCGGAGCCGGCGCCGCCCTGACTGCCATGTTGCTCGCCTTCGCGCCCATCTCCCGACACGTCGGACGCTGGATGTTCGGCGGCGTCGCTGTGTTCGGGGCGGCTATCATCGTGCTAGGCCTGTCGACGAGTTTTCCCTTGTCGCTCGCCGCGCTTTTCTTGCTGGGCGCCGGTGACATGGTCAGCGTTTACATCCGCCACATGCTGGTCCAGCTCGAAACGCCCGACGCGATTCGCGGGCGAGTGAGCGCCGTCAATTCGGTCTTCATCGGCGCTTCGAACGAGCTGGGCGAATTCGAATCCGGCCTGACCGCCGCTTGGTTCGGCCTCACTCCCGCCATTATCGTCGGGGGAGCGGTCACACTGGCCGTCGCCATAGTTTGGATGTACGGCTTTCCCGATTTGCGCACAATGGATCGTTTCCCGCACCGCATCGTCGAAACACCGCCTGCCGCCAAGGGGAACAGCATTAAACCGAAACGCCGTTCCGGTAAACGACGACACCCCTGAGTCCCCGGCAAGTCCAAATCTGGTTTCCGGGCGAAACGAGCTTTCATTTATCGCGGGTTATGTTTAAAGTCTTCGGCCGATAACTCCGCCTCGCGGCTCGTTTAGCATCTGACATTCAAAAACGATGGCATCCGTCTCCCGACCTAAGCTTACGAGCGGGCGGCTCACTTATCCGCTTAGCTTGGTCATTTTCGCCGCGTCCTATTTTCTGACGGCGAAATCCGCTCTGTTGCTGGCGACAGTCCACGTCAAAGTCACTCCCATCTGGCCTCCGACCGGCCTCGCCCTGGCCGTGTGTCTCGCCTTCGGCCGACGCTGGTGGCCTGGCGTTTTTCTCGGCGCCCTGGCAGTCAATCTCACGACCGGTGCGTGGCTTTCCGCATTCCCCATCGCCGTCGGCAACACGCTCGAGGCCGTCGCCGGAGCCGCATGGATCGCCCGCGCCGTGCCCTCGGACCGGATATTTTGTACGGTTCGGAACGTATTTCGCTTTTTGACGTTCGGCGTGCTGGCTGCTCCTCTTATCAGCGCCGGCATCGGAAGCTTGAGCGTGATGCTGTTGGAACCAAATGCATCCCGCCCGATTTGCGATCTATGGTGGACCTGGTGGCTGGGCAATGCCAGCGGAGCGCTTGTGGTGGCCCCGCTTTTTCTGGCGTTGGCCGCGCGCTCTAAGCTTGAAGCTTTAAGCTTGGAACAGGCACTCCATACAGTGCTGACAGTATTGACCGGGCTTTATGCCTTCGGCGGATGGCTGCACCCGGATACCGCTCACTATCCGTTGGTCTTTCTCACCATTCCCACTCTCATTTGGGCGGCTTTCCGCTTCGGCCCGCTCGCCATCGCTTCGACCTTGGCCCTCAACGTTCTGATCGCGGCGGCGAGCACGGCGAACGGAATCGGGCCATTTTCCCAGTACCCGACGAACGCCTCTTTTCTGCTGCTCGACGCCTTCATACTCATCGTCGGCGGCACCACGTACGTCATGTCGGCGTTGGTGGCCGAGCAAAAGTCCACGCAGTCCATGCTGCGCAACCGCGGAGAGCTTCTCGAGCAACGGGTCGTGGAATCGACGCGGCAGCTCGAGCAAGAGCGCGAACATCTGGAGAGCATTCTGATCAACATGCGGGATGCCGTGTGGAGCGTCTCTCCGGATGGCGAAAAAGTGCTGTTCGTCAACAAAGTCGTCGAAAATATTTACGGCCATAAACCGGAGGAATTCTATGCCGATCCGGAACTCTGGCTGAATGTTGTTCACCCGGACGACCGCCCGTTCGTTCATGCCGGATTCGCCGATCTCCTCCAAGGCGCCAACTTCGATGCCGTGTACCGGATCGTTCGCGCCGACGGAGAGATCCGTTGGGTCCACGATATGGGTTATCCCGTTACCGATGCGGCCGGAGAACGCACTCGCCTTGACGGCATCACCCGCGACATAACCGCGGAAAAACGGATCGAAACCGAGCTCCGTCTCGCCCAAGCGGCATTCGAAAATACCACCGAAGGGATCGTCATTACCGATGCCGAAACTCGAATCGTTGCCGTCAACCGGGCGTTTACCGCGATTACCGACTATTCCGAATCCGATTTGCTCGGCAAGACGCCGCGTCTTTGGCAGTCCAAACGACACAACGGCGCTGTTTACAAAGAACTTTGGGCCGCGATCCGGACAACCGGGCAGTGGCGCGGCGAGCTCTGGAACCGGCGCAAGAACGGCGAAATCTTTCCTGCCCTCGAGAACGTCAGCGCGATTCGCGATCGGGACGGCCAGATTCTGAACTATGTCGCCGTGGTTTCGGATATCAGCGGCGTCAAGCAATTCGAGAAGCAATTGTTCCAACTCGCGCACCACGATGTCCTCACCCAATTGCCCAACCGCCTGCTGTTCACGGATCGGGTGGATCACGCCTTATCCCACGCCCATCGCGAAGGACATCGGGTGGCCGTCCTATTCATAGACCTGGACCGTTTCAAGAACATCAACGACAGCCTGGGCCATGCCGTGGGTGATCAGTTGCTGTGCGAGATTGCGTCGCGACTGACTTCCGCCGTCCACGAGAACGATACCGTAGCCAGACTGGGGGGCGACGAATTCGCCATCGCCCAGGAGCACATCAAGACCCCGGCGTGCGCGGCGATACTCGCCGAAGTGCTGGTCAACGCGCTCAGCGAGCCGGTCCGTGTCGACGAACACGATTTGTTCATCACCCCCAGCATCGGCATCAGCATTTATCCGGACGATGCGAAAGGTACCGACGACCTGATTCGGCATGCCGATGCGGCGATGTATCACGCCAAGCGGCTGGGACGGAATCGCTTCCAGTTCTACAGCAAATCGCTGACCCAGGAGGTCCTGGAAAAAGTGCGGCTGGAAACCCAATTACGCCAGGCGCTCAAACGGGGCGAGCTTGAAGTCTTTTATCAACCCCAAATCAATTTGCTCGACGGCACCGTATCGGGAGCCGAAGCGCTAGTACGGTGGCGCCATCCGGAAATCGGTCTGGTATCGCCCACCAAATTCATCCCGCTCGCCGAGGAAAGCGGAATCATCTGCCAAATCGGCGAATTCGTGCTTCGCGAAGCGTGCCGCCAGGCCAAGAGCTGGCTCGATCACGGGTTTTCCTTCCAGCAAATCGCCGTCAATGTCTCCAGTCAGCAATTACACGATTCGGATCTGGTCGAACTCGTCTCCCACACACTCGCGGAAACCGGCCTCGACGCGCGATATCTGGAGGTCGAGATTACCGAAACCGTCGTCATGCAGCAGACCGAGAAAACGCTGCGCATTCTCGAAGACTTGCGCACACTCGGCGTGAATCTGGCGGTCGACGATTTCGGCACCGGCTATTCCAGCCTGGGCTATTTGAAACAATTGCCCGTGCATCGCCTGAAGATCGACCAATCCTTCGTCATGGATGTGCCGCACGAGAATAACGATGCGATCATTCGGGCGATTGCGGCAATGGCTCGCTCGCTCCGCCTGGAGTTGATCGCAGAGGGTGTGGAAACGGCGGCGCAACACGCGTTTCTCGCCGCAGAAGGGTGTCAACTGGGCCAGGGTTATTTATTCGGCAAGTCGGTTCCGTCTTCCGAGTTCAGTTTCGCCCCCCGCCCGGTGCCCGCCAGCGCAGTCGACCTCTCATTTCTCGGCACGTGAACGGACGGCCGAGAACGGCAGGAAGACGCCGCAAAGCAAGACCAGCATGCAACCGGCCAGGGCTTTCTGATCGGGGACCTTCGCGAACAGCAACACGCCCCAAATCACGCTCATAACCGGACCGATGTAGCCCACGGAGCTGACCAAGGCGGCCGGGGCCATTTGATAGGCTCGCGTCATGTACAACTGGGCACCGCTGCCGGAAATCCCCGCGAGCATCACCCAGCCCCAAGCATTCTGCGTGGACGGCCAAAGGACGCCATAAATTCCGAAATAAACCAGATGAATCGCCACAGCGACCAGGCAGAAATAGAAAACCACGGCCTGCGGCGGATTACTCCGGCCGGCGCGGGCAACCATCAAGTACGCCAGAGCGGCCAGAAATCCGGACCCCAACGCCATAGCCCGCCCGAGAAAGTCCGAAGGGCCGAGCCTCGGCTGAAATAGCAGAAAAAGGCCTGCGAGCGAGCCGAATATGGCCAGCCAGACGGACAGCGGGTTTCGCTGCGATAAAACGGCGGGTCCGAACAGAGCCACGAACACGCCGCTGCTCGCCGACAAAAACGCGCTCTCGCCGGGCCCGATCCGCTGAATAGCCGCGAACGAGAGCATCAGCGAGACCGCACCGAACAGACCGCGCAACCACAGCGAGGCCCGCCGGTCGCCGAATAACGCCCATCCCTGCTTGAACCACAGCGCCGGCGCCACGAGGATGACGAGATTCACCGTCACCCGAATGAAACTAACCATAGGCGCAGCAACCGGAGGGACGGTTAGGGCCGCGCCGTACACACCTACTCCCATCACCGAAAACAGGAAAGCGGCAATGACCATGTAAGCCAGTCCGCGCATTCGTCCTTGCCACATACGGCCGCCTTCCGCGCAACAGGCGGTTCGATGGGGATGGTTGGAAATCAAGAGTGGATCTGTTTTAGGAAGAGTTTCGAGGGCTTGGGCGAATGAGAGATGAAGGCTTTCGATCGGGCGAATGTTTCCCGATACCGGGACGGATTGCAAATCCACCATCATCGTCCGGATTTTCCCTCGGATCGAATCAAATCATAACCGGCATAAACATACTTTTGCCCGATGCGGGATTCGTAGAAATAACCATAGGCAAAGCCATATCCTCATGCTAGAGTTCGGGAACCTGACACGTTCCTTCAGCGGCATTTGGTAATTCCTTCCTGGATCCGGCGTCGTTCTCGCTCTGTTCCCGAAGTCCTCGCCTCATACCTCAAGAAGTAACTCGTAGGTTTGTCCTCGGCCTTGGAGGCCGGTTTTGTTTGTTGATGTTCCGGCGCGTGTCGGAGCGGGAGTTATTTTCAAATGAAGAATATTTATGTAGGCAACTTATCATTCCAGACCACGGAAGACGAGCTTCGTGGGCTGTTCTCCCAGTATGGCGAGGTTCAATCGGTTAATCTGATCACCGATCGCTTTACCGGACAATCCAAGGGCTTCGGCTTTGTCGTGATGGACAGCCGGGGGGGGCAGGAAGCTATTGATAAATTAAATCAGACCGAATTCGGCGGCCGTTCCATTACCGTCAATGAAGCGCGTCCCCGCGAAAACAACCGTGGCGGTTCTACTCAACGTCGCGGCGGCGGTGGTGGCGGTGGCGGTGGTGGCTTCGGCGGTCAGCGTCGCGGTTACTAACCGGTAGCCGAGAAACATCTTCAAGAGCAGGTTGTTTCGATGCGGCCTGCTCTGCAACGCTGGCCCGAACTGCTTTCTGCCGACCGCTAAAACGGTTCAGAAACAGTTTCGGGCTTGCGTACCATTGTTTTCGCTTGTCGGTCGCCCTAGGCCATCAAGCAAATATCGAAGCTTGACCGTACCAAGCCTTTTGCGGCTTACCACGCAGGCCGAGCAGCGTCGGTCGACTGTCGGATCGAAAAAACAATCCCCGCGGACCAGCGGCCTTCGGCTCCGGCGCGGGATACGGTGGACCGGCAGTTATAGTTGTCTCAGGAACCCAACAATAGGCGACATCTCAGTCGCATCGGCGTTTTATGGAAAACCAGCGCGCTTCCGACGAGACAGCCATAGGGGGAACATCCCTGTTCAGGGTCGACATCCGCTGTCACTAAGAAATAAGTTTGGTCCGCTGAAGAATTCCGGATCAGAATGCCCCGATTCCCTTCGAAACATCCCGAGTCCGTTCGGAACATCCCTTTCCTACTGCGATATCCTTAAGTCCGTTCGCGTTCCAAATCCTGCACGGAATATCCTTATTCCGTTCGGAACATCCTGTTCCTCGCGACATCCCTAAGTCCCTTCGCAACATCCTAATCCCTACCGGAACGTCCACTGTTCCGGACCTGAAACCGAAACCCTGCGCTCCCGGTTTCAGGTGGCTTCATTAAACCCGCATATAGCTCCAAGACAAATACGTACGCCTTCGTATGTACGAAAGCTAGACATGAGTCGGAGCAAGAAACGAAATTCCGAAGACGTTTTTTGCGTCGCTTCGCTCCGGAAATGCCCTAAAAACCCGTGACTCCGGCCTCATATCGTCTGCGGCTTTTTTCCGGGCGTTGCTTCAAGAGACCGCAGTTGGTCTTCCAGCTGCTGTAGTTCCTGTTGAAGCCTGGGCAACAAATCCTTCTTGATGGACTCTTCGGTAGCAGCCTGCGCTCTTTGTATCTCGCCCAATAACCGTGCCCATTCGTCCCGCAGCTTTTGTGCCTCCTCCGATTCCGGCACCCGCCGCATATCGGACTCGAAGCGCTCCACCTGCTCGCGAAGAATACCGAGCCCCTCGGTGAAGCCGCGCAAGATTTCCCCCAGAGGAAAAAGCGGCGTCTGTCCGACAGAACCCCGAACCGTGGCACCATCCGCCAAAGGCGCGTCACCCGCGTTCGCCGGCTGAATTTCGACACGACGCCGTCCGGAATTATCAGGATCTTCGTCCACTACGAAACGGGCGCTCTGAGTGACCTCCGCAGCAAACCCGGGCTCGATGGCGAGCTTTGCCACGTAACCGCTTTGCCCTGTTGCTTCCACGTCCGTGACCCTGCCCACGCTCTGGTTCCGAATGACAACAGCGTCTCCCGGCTGCAAACCGCCCGACGCGTCGAGCTGTAACTTCAATTCAAGCTCGTCGCGGCTGCAGCCGAATAACAGCAGAATCAACGCGACGATAGCGAGGGTGAATCTGATGGGCATGAAAGTGTCTCCCGGACGTTATGGATCTTCGACTTGTCTCTGCATGATAAAGCAAAGCTTAGGGCGAACGGCAGAAATCGCCTTCTGGTGAAACAAAGCGTTTTGATCGCAAGTCTCATAAGTAGATTTCGAAACGGTGAATCGAATCGAGCAAGGAGAACTTCATGGCGCCTATTGATCCGGAGGGTAGACGTTTGCCCGTCAAACTGGATACCGCCACCAATGGCGAATACCTGCCGATGCCGCTGACCGACCCGGTCGTCATTGCGAAACGGCTAGCCCACGAACAGGTTTCGAGAGTATCGCGACGGCTCGGCATGACCCGACGGGCGTTTCTTAAGTCGGCATCGGGCGCGGCAACGACGCTGCTGGCCATGAATCAGGCATTCGCCGCTTTCGGCCGAACCGGAGGACGATACGAAATTCCGGTAGAAGCGGCTTACGAACCGGAGCTGGCCCAAGCGGCTTTGGGCGGAAAGGAGTTCATCTTTGACATTCAGGGACACCACGTGAATCCCAAGGGGCCGTGGCGAAGACCGACCAATCGCTGGACGTATAGCCTCCGGTTCTTTCCGCAATCCGATTGCGGCGACGGCGCCATCGAGTGCTTCTCGGCGGAGCATTTCATCCGCGAAGTATTCCTGGACAGCGACACCACCATGGCGGTCCTCTCGGCCGTTCCGGCAGCCCCGGGCGACGATCCCTTGACCATAGAAGACGCCGCCGCCACGCGGGCCACGGTGGACGCCCTGAAAGGCTCACACCGGCTGCTGATCCACGGTTTGGTCCGTCCCAACCTGCCGGGCGAAATCGATGCGATGTCCATGCAAAAGGAAAAATACGGCGTCGCCGCCTGGAAAACCTATACCCAGTGGGGACCCTCGGGAAAAGGGTATTGGCTGGACGATCCCAACGTCGGGATTCCCTTCATCGAAAAAGCGCGCAGTCTGGGCGTGAAAGTGATTTGCATACACAAAGGGCTTCCCCTGTTCGGCCTCGACTATACGCATTCCACCTGCCGCGACATCGGCGTGGTGGCCAAACGCTTTCCGGACGTCGCCTTTATCGTCTATCACTCCGGCTACGAGCCGAAACGCAAGGAAGGGCGCTACGATCCCAATAACGCTTCGGCAGGTGTGGATTCGCTCATCAAGAGCGTCCAGGACAACGGCATTCCGCCGAACAGCAATGTTTACGCGGAACTCGGCAGCACCTGGAAGCTGCTGATGCGAGACCCCGGCCAGGCCGCCCATGTGCTCGGCAAGCTGTTCAAATACGTGGGCGAAAACAACGTGCTGTGGGGAACCGATTCGATCTGGTACGGCAGCCCCCAAGACCAGATTCAGGCTTTCCGTGCGTTCCAGATCGGCGAACCCCTTAGAGAACGCCACGGCTATCCGGAGATTACTGCGGAATTGCGGACCAAAGTGTTCGGCTTGAATGCCGCCAAGCCCTACGGCATCTCGACGGAGGAAATAAAAAGGCGCACCGCTTCCGACCGCGTCGCCGGCATCAAGCAAGTGTACCTGGAACACCCAGAGCCCAGTTTCGCCAGCTACGGACCGAAGACGAGGCGGGAGTTTTTCGACCTGCTGCGGCTCAGGGGAGGACCGTTGTGAGCCGCAGTTTAGAGTCTCGCTCGGCCGAAGCCCGATTCAAGTACCGCTTTTCGCCGAAGGTCCGATGATTACAACAAAATCATCAATACGATGATGATCAGAATGATGCCCACGATGCCGCTCGGGTAATAACCCCATCCTCTACTGTACGGCCACGTGGGAAGGAGCCCGAAAATCAGCAGGATCAGAACAATCAGTAGAATCGTTTCCATCGAAAATCTCCATATAGAAACATCCCTTAAGTTCCACGGCAAAAGCCGAAGGTCGGATTCGTTTGCGTGGATCGGTATCGGAGCCTACCACGAGATTCTGACTTTTCTCTCGCCCCAAGCTACCGCTTTCCCCAACTTCTTGCCCATGTGAATATCGATTCGCCGTTCCCATCTGTCGTGCATACGGTCCAGCACGACGAATTCACCCATGCCATGGACTTTAACCTTCGTTCCGCAATTGAGCCCCATCTCGAAAAGATCGCGTGAGACAGCAATGACGTTGCGTTTGGATTCAATGGGTTTGTTGCAGGCGCCGATATGAGGTGTGCTGTCGGTTTGCTCAACGACGGAATTGTACGCGGTGGCAGTTACAGTCATGGATTTCGCTTGCAGCGGATCGGCCAGCCATAGCACTATTACAAGCAGCAAAGCGCCAAATGATGCGCGCTTCGTATCCATACCGTTGATCTTCCATTGAATCCTTCAGGCCCGTTTCCGGAGCCATAATCTTGTAGACATTTGTTCGTCTTTCGGGTTCACCTCGCCGATCGGGAAGATCGAAGCGAGGTCGGTGTTCATCGGGGTGGTTCAGCCTCGCGCCATTCTCCCGGCTTGAGGTCGCCCAGCGTCCAAGGCCCGATTGCCCAGCGAATGAGACGCAAAGTGGGAAATCCAACCGCCGCGGTCATGCGCCGTACCTGACGATTGCGTCCTTCCCGCAAAGTCAGTTCGATCCACGAAGTCGGAATGGCGGCACGATAGCGAATCGGAGGATCGCGCGGCCAAAGACCCGGAGGCTCCTCCATGACGCGCGCCTTGGCCGGCCGAGTCGGACCGTCCTTCAACAGCACCCCGCGCCGCAGCCGCTCCAACGCCGCCTGGTCCGGAACCCCTTCCACCTGCGCCCAATAAACCTTAGGCAACTTATGACGCGGATCGGCGATGCGCGCCTGCAAGCGGCCGTCGTCGGTCAGCAGGAGAAGTCCTTCGCTGTCCCGGTCCAGCCGACCGGCGGGGTACACGTTCTTGAGCGGAATGTAATCGGCGAGCGTCGCGCGGTCGTGAGCGCGGTCGGTAAACTGAGACAGAACGTCGTAGGGCTTATTGAAAAGTATCAGGCGGGACACGGGTCTTGGCTCACCGCGGACGGTGCGGAATGGGTAGAATGGAAAACCGTAGAAACTACTATGCAATTCCTTCCGTGTCCAAACCGAAAACGCCGCGTCCCTCGGACCGCTCACCCCGCCAAGTACGCACGCCTAAACGCCCGCAGCCGGAGAAACCGATGGCCCACCCGCCCGAGCGGACGATCAGAATCGCCGGGCTGCCCGCGGTTGCCGCCTTATTCAAGCGCGATCCCGACCGGATACTGCGGTTTTTTTATGAAGAGCACATGGTGCCCCTGGTCGGCGAGTTCTGCGCCTATATGGCACGCTTCCGTCGTCCCTACCGCATGGTCGACACCGAGGAGTTGGCACGCATCGCCGGCACCATGCTGCACGGCGGTATCGTCGCGGTTGCCGAGCCGCGCCCGATTCCACCCCTCGATCTCGGGGAAGCCCATCAGTGGGCTCAAAGCGGGCAGCCCCTGTTCATCCTGGACGGCGTCAGCAATTCTCATAATCTCGGCGCCATCGCCCGCACGCTGGCTTTTTTCGGATTTCAGAATCTGGTGATTTCCGATCACCCGGCTCAAGCCGGACTCTCCGAATCGGCCTATCGGGTGGCAGAGGGCGGGCTCGAATACCTGCAAATCCGCAAGGCCACGTCTTTGCCCGAGGCACTGAAGCGCTTGAGACGCGATTACCGCGTCGTGGGCACGGCCCTGGGGCGCGGCGTTTCCATGGAAACGCTGACGCAAGACCCGCGCCCCGCTGCCGTCGTTCTCGGCAACGAGGAAGATGGGCTACCGACGGCGACGCTGGCGGCTTGCGAAGCCGTCGTGACCCTGCCGGGCTCCGGCCAGGTACAATCCCTCAACGTGTCGGCGACTGCGGCGATCCTGGCTTACGCGTTGCGTCCGCGATCCGACGCCACGCGGCCCACGCGTCGCCCGAACCCTCCACGTGGAAAATCGAGAGGCGCCGGCACTCCGAAAAGCCGCCCGAGAAAATCGGCTTGATTCGACCGGTCGGCGGTTTCCAGCGGAAAAAACTTATGACAACGCCACCAAAAACCTTATCGATCATCACCTGCCCGGCGTGCGGATTTTCGCGGGAGGAACAAATGCCCGTCGATGCCTGCCAGTGGTTCTACGAATGCGCCGGCTGCGGACGGATGCTGAGGCCCAAGCAGGGGCATTGCTGCGTCTTCTGCTCCTACGGCAGCGTACCGTGCCCGCCGGTACAAACCCACGATCCGGATTGTTGCTCCAAGGCGAACCATCATGTCGACGATAGTTGACTAAAGTTAATCAATTTAAACCGTCCTTTGCCTTGAACAATATCCACTCCGATATTCCGGTCAGGCCCCGTCTGTTCAGCTACGGGCTCGTGGCCTTGCTTCTCGTCGCCGGCTACCTCGCGTTGCGCGGCCATTCGTGGACCGGCTCGGCGCATCTGCACACCATTATGGAAACGGTCGCGACGCTGCTGGCGTTCGTCGTCGGAGCCATGGCCCTGGTCCGCTACTACAGCCGCAAGAGCAATACCTTTCTGGTTATCGGCACCGGTTTCCTCGGCACCGGCCTCCTCGACGGGCACCACGCCCTGGTGACCTCGGAGTGGCTGAGTCAGCGCTTGCCCTCGGCGTTATCGTCGTTGATACCGTGGAGCTGGATGGCATCCCGTTTCTTTTTGTCTGCGGCGCTGCTGTTGAGCGGGTGGATTTGGCGCCGCGAGGCGAAACTCGGCACAGCCGGCCGATTCGACGAAAAAACCGTTTATTCGACGGCTGCCGGGGCCGCGTTGCTGAGTTTTCTTTTCTTCGCGTTCGTACCGCTCCCGCCGTCTCATCATTTTGTGTTGTTGAGTCCGTTTTTTCGCCCCCAGGAATTCTTTCCGGCAATCCTCTTTCTGCTCGCCTTGATCGGTTATCTGAGAAAAGGCCGATGGAAGACCGACAGTTTCGAGCATTGGATGATACTGTCGTTGATCGTGAGCTTCGAATCCCAAGCCGTCTTCATGCCCTTGTCGAGTGGCCTGTTCGACCTCGAATTCAATCTGGCCCATGTGCTCAAATTCGCCAGCTACGTTTGTGTACTGACCGGTCTTATGATCAACATGTATTCCACCTATCGGCAGGCGGAAAACGAAGTCGAGATTCGCATGGCGGCCGAAGCCAAGGCCGAGCGACTGGCGCTCTTCGATGAGCTTACCGGGCTGGAGAATCGCCGCTCCGTCCAGGTTCGGATCGAGCAAGCATTGGCCGCGTCGAGAAGGCACGGCTGGCACGGCGCGCTGCTCTTCCTGGATCTCGACAACTTCAAGAACATCAATGACTCGCTGGGCCATTCGGCGGGAGACACGCTATTGCAGCAGATAGCCCATCGCCTGGTCTCGCTGGTTCGCAGCGAGGACACCGTAGCGCGGTACGGCGGCGACGAGTTCGTGATATTGCTCTGCGAGCTGGCGGATAGGCCCGAGAACGCCCGTGACAAGTGCTGGAAAATAGCCGAGAAAGTGCTTGCCTCGCTGGAGGAGCCTTATCGGCTGGGGGATCATTCTTATCATGTGACCTCGAGCATAGGCATCGCCCTTTTTCCCGATGCGGACGGGAACGGCGAAGATCTGCTCAAGCATGCGGACATGGCGATGTACCGATCGAAACACGACGGCCGAAACGCCATCCGGTTCTACAATCCTCAGATGCACAAAAACGCTCAGCAAAGACTTGCGCTCGAGCAGGAGCTCCGAGATGCAATCGACCGACTCGAATTGCGCCTGCACTTCCAGCCGCAATTCGATTTGCACAGCGGCCGGCCTTCGGGCGCGGAAGTGCTGATGCGCTGGCTGCATCCGGAAAGGGGGCTCATCGGCCCATCGGACTTGATTTCCCTCGCCGAGGAATCCCGCCTGATACTGCCCATCGGCGAGTGGATCGTCGGGCAAACGGCCGCATATCTGCGCTGCTGGGAACAAACGGGCCTGCTCGCCGACATCCGCACCGTGTCGGTCAACCTCAGCCCGGTGCAGTTCCGCCATCCGCAGCTCGTGGAGACGATCTTGCGGATCTTGGCCCAGCAGGGAGTCGATCCTCGCCTGATCGCGCTCGAACTGACCGAGAACGTCGTGATGGAGGATCTCAAAGGCTCGCTGAAGAAGATGCGGCAGCTGAAAGAGGCTGGTGTGCGTTTATCCTTGGACGATTTCGGGACCGGATATTCTTCCCTGGCCTATCTCAAACAACTGCCGCTCGACGAGCTGAAAATCGACCGCAGCTTCATCCGCAGCATCGGGCACAATCAACAAGATGCCGCCATCGTGGAAGCCATAGTCAACCTGGCTCAGCACCTCGATTTGGATGCCGTGGCCGAAGGTATCGAAACCGCGGACCAATTGGCGTTCCTGCAGCGCATCTATTGCAGGTTCGGCCAAGGATACTATCTCCAAAAACCCATCGATGCCGGCGAATTCGAGGCGTTTCTCGGCCGGGATCCGGAACCGTACGCCGCACGCCACACTCGAATCCCATAGTCGGGCCAGCCGTACGCTCGGACTCGTCCGACGGCCGTTTCTAGGATTATCGGATCGCATTTCGGCCACTCAAATGCGATTTATCAACTGCAAGATTAGAGAATCCTAGAAACGGCCGTCGGACGCGCGCGAGTGTGCGGTGGATCGGCCGGATGGCAAGGCGCGACGCCGCCAGGCGGCCGGTCCACCGTGCAATCGGGTGCGTAGCGGCTTCACCCAGAAGGTGAGATCGGTACAAGGTCGGACACTTACGATTCATTGGACTTCTCTAATGCATCGAAGCGGTCAACTGCCGTTTCTAGGATAATCACTCGCCAGGGCTTGCCGGTTCTGGTACTCGGTTTTCACGAGGAGAGGAAAGGTGAAAAGACTAATCTTGTGCTTGCCGCTTATGGTGGTGGGAAACGCATGGGCAGCCGAGGAGCTTATGCAAAGGGCGCAGGCCCTGTTCAAACCCATTCCCACCGAACCGCCGCCCATCCGGAACACTGTCGTTACGCCGGAAAGGATCGAGTTGGGCAAGATGCTCTACTTCGATCCGCGTCTTTCGAGGAGTTGGATGATCAGCTGCAATAGCTGCCACAACCTGGCGCTGGGCGGCGTCGATCTCGAGCAGACTTCGATCGGACACGGATGGCAGAAAGGGCCCCGCAATGCACCCACGGTGCTGAATTCCGTGTTCAATATCGCCCAGTTCTGGGACGGGCGGGCGGCCGATCTTCAAACGCAAGCCAAGGGTCCCTTGCAGGCCAGCGTGGAGATGAACAATACCCCCGAGCGGCTCGAAAAAACCCTGAACACCATCCCCGGCTATGTCGAACGCTTCAAGCAAGCTTTCCCGAACGAACCCAACCCGGTGAGCTTCGATAATCTGGCAAAGGCCATCGAGGCCTTCGAAGCGACCCTGATTACCCCGAATTCCAAGTTCGACCGCTATCTCAAAGGCGACGACAAAGCGCTCAACGATGCGGAAAAACAAGGCCTGGCGCTGTTCATGGACAAGGGCTGCTCGAACTGCCACAACGGCATCAACATCGGCGGCAACGGCTATTTTCCTTTCGGCGTCGTGGAAAAACCCGGTGCGGAAATCCTGCCGCTGAAGGACAAGGGACGATTCACCGTCACCAATACCGCCAGCGACGAATACGTCTTCAAAGTGCCCTCATTGAGGAATATCGTGCTGACGCCTCCTTATTTCCACTCCGGCCAGGTGTGGGATCTCCGGCAGGCCGTGGCCATCATGGGCACGGCGCAACTGGGCGCCAAGCTGACCGATCCGGAAATCGACTCGGTCACCACCTTTTTGAGAACCTTGACCGGTGATCAACCCAAAATCGAATTGACCCACCTGCCGCCTCACACCAAAGACACGCCATTGCCGATCGTGGAAGTCACGCCGGAAGGTACGGTAAAACCCGAGGGGACAGAAAAGCACTAGCGGTATAGTTTCGAGATAAGGGCTGCCCTCATCCCCCCTTCTGTTACACAGAGAGGGACCCATTTGTTCTCCCTCTCCCTCTGAACATGGGTATTTACACGAATTTTTGACCCGGAACTACCGTTTCCGGGTTTCTTGCAATCCCGTTTGCCGCGCCGAGCACCGCAGCTTTCGGCCGGAACAGCCCTAAAGGGGCGCGGAAGGGATTCCGCGCGTCGCCAGAGGGGCATGGAAGGCCCTTCTGGCGAACCCGGCCGAAAGCGAGGAGCGCAAGGATAAAGCGGCAACCGGGCGGCCTTTCTTTTGGATACTTTTCTTTGGCTGTGCAAAGAAAAGTATCTCGCCCGTGGGTGCGAGAACCCACAATCAAAAAAGTCATCGCGCCGCGATTCCTTCTTTGAAGGACTTATGTAGATACCCGTGTGCTTTGGGAGCGGGCGAGGGGGAGATTGGCCGTTCCCGGCACGCAAACACCGAAACGCTAACGCTTATTCCAACTTATGAGTTATACCGCTTACGAAGACGTTCTTTCATCCCTTTACTAAATGCAAAATAGATAAGCGCGCCTGCAAAGCCCGTCTGAAATGCCACCATCGCCAAGAATCCCCCGTATTCGCAGATAAGGCCAAAGCGCTTCGCGAAAACGCCACTTATCGCAAGGCATTCTGCAGTGTCGTAGTAATCGTAACCAATCCACAACATGCCGAAAGCAAGAAAAACAAGTAACAACCGGGACAATCAAAGATCGCGAAGAAATTTCTCCGGTTTATTTTCTAGTCTCATGGTTTTTCCTGCACCGATGACTGGAGCAACAATCGATAGCAGCAAAAGTTACCGTTCCAAACCCGCGTAATACCTCGCCAACTGCCGGATCTCCTCGTCGTTGAGCTGCTGCACGATCAGGCGCATGCGCCGGTAGATATCGTTGCGTCGCGCCTCGGATTTGTACGCCAGCATCGTTTGTTCGAGATAGGCGGCCTTTTGGGCGGCAAGGACCGGCGTATCCATGGTCTGGCCTTGCCCGGCGGAACCGTGACAGACGGCGCAGGGCGCTACGATGCGCGTTCCGTCGCCGCGGTCGACGAGTTTGCGGATCGTGTCCGGAACCTCATCTGCCTTCTTTGCGGGAGGCAGGGGCTGGCGGCTGTACCAGGCCGAGACGTCCGCCATGTCCTGATCCGACAGGCCGGCGCTTATGCCCACCATGATCTCGTTCGAGCGGCTGCCGCTCTTGTAATCGTGAAGCTGCTTATAGAGATAGGTCGCCGATTGCCCTTGAAGATACGGGAATTCGCTTTCGGCGTTTTCCGGCGTCGCGGCATGGCAGGCTTCGCAAGCTTGCGCGAGTTCCTTACCCCTCTCGGCATCGCCGTTCTTGACGAACCTCAGGGTTTCCGGGGTCCACGCCACCTGGGTCGAAGGCTCCGCCGAGATTTGACCGTTCGCCGCAACGAGCACGATCCATGCGAAAACATAGCCCTTTTTCATGTCAGTACCCCCACGCGACCGAGCCAAAGGTCTTGATCAGGAAAAACTGGGCGATCGGATAGCCGAAGTTCACCAGCATGAGCACCGCTATCGCTATATTCCACACTCTAAAACCGTTCAACAGCGGATGCACCCGGGTCACCGGGTCCAGCGATTCCGCGTATTCGATTTCGTCCGCCTGAATCGGCGCCGTTTCCGGCTGTCGGTACGATTTCGCGAGGATGTAGACGAACAGCCCGGCCGAAAACGTCAGCACGGTTCCCCCGACGACCATGGTCAATATATAGGGATCCCACGCGAAGGTGAGGGGACTGTTGTAGGTCACGGTCGAAATGCGGCGCGGCTGGCCGAGCAACCCGAGAATATGCCAGGCCGTCGTCAGAATGACGAACCCCCAAAACCACGACCACAGTTGCACGAGAGGCAACGTGGACGAAACAAGCGGCTTGCCGGTCACGTGTGGCCAAAGGTAATAGGCCGTGGCCATGTACATGATGATGGTGGTCCCGCCGAAGATCAGATGGAAATGCCCGGCCACCCAGGCCGTATTGTGGACCATGGCGTTCATCGCATAACTCGCGTTGACCAGGCCGCCGAAACCGCCCAGGACCAGCATCGCAGCCGCAAGAATGCCCGCGAGCACCATGGAGTTGCGCCAGGGCAAGGCCCCGATCCAGCCGAACAAGCCCGTGCCTCCCTTGGATCGGCCGGCCATCTCCAGCGAGGCGGTCACCGTGAAGGCGGTAAGCAAGGTCGGCACGGCCACAAGAAAGGTCAGCGCACCGTGAGACAGCTTGAAGCCGGCACTCTGTTCGGGGTCCATATAAAGATGGTGAAAACCGATCGGCAGACTGAGCACCAAGAGCATGACGAAAGCCGCACGTCCCAGTTCGTGGCTAAAAAGTTTCCCGCCCGCCGCCTTGGGAACGAAGCTGTAAAGCGCGATATAGGCCGGTATCAGCCAGAAATAGACGATAGGATGCAGAGTCCAGGCGAATAGCGTTCTCGCTAGCCCGGCGTCAACCGTATCCTTCAATCCCAAGGACCAGGGAACAAGCTGGAACAAAACCTCCGCCGCCACGCCCGCGCTGGTCCAAAGCCACAGAATCGCGTTGGCGGTAGTAGCAAACATCGGCAGGGGCACCGGCTCGCCCGGATGAGCCTCCTTCCATTGCCTGTGCATGGCGATCATGATCACGCACCAGAACCAGGAGCCCACCACCAGCAGCGTTGCGCCGATGTAAAACAGCGCATGGGCCTGCACCGGCGGATAAAAGGTGTAGAGCACCGATGCCCGACCCAGCAGCAACGGGATCGCGGCCAATCCCGTCCCGACCGTGCTGATCCAGAAACCGATCCAGGCCCATTTCAGATTCCATAGCGGCATCTTCAGGCTGGACACGGCCGTGACGTAGCCGAACCCCATGATGAAAAAGGTGGTCAGCACATAAGCCATCAACACCCCATGAGTGCTGACGGAAGCGAAGTACACGCCGGGCGACTGCAGGGCCGGGATCAGGTCGCTGCGCTCCAGCACCTGGTAAAACCCCATAACCGCCGCCAAGGCGAAGGCACCGAAAGCGACCGCGAAATGGCTCAGCGCCAGTTTTCTGATTTCGATTGCGAGCATACGCTTATCTCCTTACCGGTTGCGCATTGGGTGCCGCGGGCCAGCTTTCCTTGGCCACTACGGTCACCTTGCTCCACATGTGATCGTGCCCGAGCCCGCAGTATTCGTTGCAGAGCATGGGATATTCGCCAGGCTTCGGAAAGGTCGTGGTGATCTCGGAGACGTAGCCCGGCACGACCATCGTGCCCATGTTGGTCATCGGGATATGGATGCCGTGCAGGACGTCGGCACTGGCGATGCGGAACGTCACTTGGGTTCCGGCGGGAAGCTGGATCTCGCGGGGATAGAACCCGTAGCGGGCGGCGACCAGAGTCACTTTGATCGTGCCGTCGGGCTGGGTCCAAACGCCGAGTTTATCCTCGGCGAATTCCTCGCTCAGATGGAGACTGGCGGAATCGATGGTTTCGATGTGACTGGGCGGATGGATGTTTCGTGCGATGGCGGTGTAGAAAATGGCCAGCAGAAAGATGCCGATGACCGCCAGAACGACATAAATCCATCTTCTCTCGAGCGGGTGGATATGCATGGCTCACCTCACTGCACGCCGCCGCGCGGCAGAAACACGCCGAAGTAAAGGAAAAGCCAGGCGATCACCATTCCGGCGACGATCAGGCAAAGCAGTGTCCAAGTGCCGATCGGCGTGAATTTCGAGGGATCAAAACGTTCTTCTTCATTTTTGATATCCATATTTGTCCCCTTGACAAATTAGCCGTGCCTCAACAGTCGTGGAGTGTGCCCCGCCTGATGGCCGAACGCAAGCATTAATCCGTTATGATTTGGCGGCAACGCAACAAGTTTTGCCGAATACGCGATAGAGCTAATAGCCCTGCGCGCCGAGCCATGAATCAATCAAAGGACGCGTTTTGATTGGCGAAACCGCTATCGATGGCAACAGGCGGATGCTACTCTGGTTTCCGTCATCCGCTATAGGAGAAGGCCATGGCTGTCGCCGCCGAACAAGCTCCAGCCCCCGTCCGGTCCCGGCTGCTCAGGGCGGCTCTCGAATGCTTTCTCGCCGACGAATACCACAAGGTCACGACCCGACGGATTGCCGAAAAGGCCGACGCCAATATTTCGATGATCCGTTACTACTTCGGCAGCAAGGAAGGTCTGTACGAGGAGATGATCCGGGATACGTTGAGCCCGTTGCTGGATGTGCTGGACGGCCCGATGCTGTCGTCGGTGGAAGGCTTTACGGATTTCCTCCGTCTCTACTACGACACGATGTCCAAACGGCCGGAATTTCCCAAGCTGATCCTGAAAGTGCTGGCGCTGAACCAAGGCCCAGGCCGACGCTTTATTCAGCAATTGCTGGAACGGGGACGCACACGCGGCGCGCGGACCGTGGCCGACTTGAAAAGCCATGGACAGATCGCCCCATCGGTAGACCCCGACATCCTGAGAATGACATTCGTCAGCCTGGCCATGATGCCGATGCTGCTGAAAGACATCTTCGAGGAACAGATGGGGCATGCGATGGATGCAGCGTTCATCGAAACCCTGGCCGAGTTCAACGGCCGACTCTTTACAGGGGGCCTGGCACCGGCCCCGCACGAATAGCTGGAGCCGCGATGCCATTACAAAAAACTACCGGAGCCGTTCGGCTGTTTTCCCGATTGATGAAATTCGCCGGCTGGCTCCAGACCATCCCGGACAAGCTGACGCCGCCGCCGTTTCGCCTAATGCAGATCGGCTCGGCTTTCTGGCAATCGCGGGCGCTTTACGTCGCCGCCCGACTCGACATCGCGACGGTGCTGGGAGACCAACAGCTCACGGCCGAAAAGATCGCCGCGCAGGTCTCCGCGCAGCCCGATGGCGTCCACCGGCTGCTTCGGATGCTCGCTGCCATCGGTGTTTTCCAGGAAGTGTCGCCACGTGTGTTCGGTAATAACCGCGTTTCCGCCTATCTGCGGAAGGACCACCCGAAAAGCGTGCGCGCGATGATTCTGATGCACAACTCGGAGGAGATGAGTCGCCCCTGGTATGAACAATTGGAAAACGGCGTCAAGAGAGGGGAAGTTCCTTTCGGGCTCGCTCATGGGCAGGACCTGTTTGCTTATATGGACAGCCACCCCGAATTCGACGCACTGTTCTCGCGGGCGATGGACAGCGTTGAAGCCTTGACCGGAGACAGCTTCGCCCGCGACTTCGATTGGGGACGTTTCGAGCGCGTGATTGATGTCGGCGGATCGAGGGGCAGTAAGTCCCTTGCCATTCTGAAACGGCATCCGCATCTGAAAGCCGTGGTGGTCGATCGCGCTCAGGTTATCCGGGATGCCGAACGATATTGGATTGGACGCGAAGCTCCGGAGCTGCTCGCCCGCCTGAGCTTTCAGGCCGGCGATTTACTCGAAGCGGTCCCGACGGCGACGAGCGACAAGGACATCTACCTGCTCAGCGCCGTACTGCACGGCTTCGACGACGAGACCTGCGCCAAAGCTCTCACCAATCTTGCCGGCGCTTGCACCGGAACGGGCGCCCGCATCGCCCTGATGGAGCTGGTCATGGCCGAATTGCGGGCCGACCTTGCCGGCGCTGCTCTCGACATGCAAATGTTCATGGCCACCCGAGGAAGAGAGAGGACTCTCGATGAATGGCGGAGTCTGTTCGACCGGTGCGGGATGATGCTGGAAGAAGTGGTGAACCTTCGATCGTTTGCGAAGATACTCGTTCTACAGCCGAGATAACGAGATTTGCCGGTGACCTGAACTCGAATCGCCGGTAAATTCCGCCTTCACATTTTGCCGCCGAGACGCATGAGCATTCCGCAGAGATGCCCGAGTACAATAATCCTAGAAACGGCAGTTGACCGCTTCGATGCATTAGAGAAATCTAATGAATCGTAAGTGTCCGACCTTGTACCGATTTCACCGCTTGGGTGAAGCCGCTACGCACCCGATTGCACGGCGGGCCGGCCACCTGGCGGCGTTGCTCCTTCTTGCGGGAGACCACCCCGCGGCGGCGTCGCGCCCCTTCGACGGGGCTCAGGACAGGCTTGCCAGCCGACCTGCCCGCCGCACACTCGAGCACGTCCAACGGCCGTTTCTAGGATAATCCCGAAAAGACACGAGCTATTCATCTCGAAAACGCATAAGAAAACCGTGATCCTAAACCCGTCACAAACGGTCGCTTCAGCCACACCGCTTCTTGGGGGCAGACCGTGAACATCCTGAAGAGAATCGTCTTATTCGCACTGGCCTTTTCAGCTCTTCCGGCATATGCGGACTGGAGCGCGGAAGACGAATACGCGTGCAGTGATAATGTGGCCGGCAAATTCAAGTATTACGCCCTGGCCCTGTCCTGGTCGCCGGAATTCTGCCGTTCCCATCCCGGCCTCCGGCACGAGCCGCAGTGCCGGGAAAACCGTCGATTTATTGTCCATGGGCTTTGGCCTCAGTGTGAAAACGATGCTCCGCGCGAATGCCGAAACGGCGGACGCCCGGATCGGGTCGATAAACGCAGGATTCACGCCTTCATGCTGTCGGACTATCTGATCCGTCACGAATGGAGGGCCCACGGAACCTGCACCGCGCTGTCCCGCAGCGGCTATTTCGAGCTGACCGAAGCGCTTTACCGAAAACTGAATTTGCCCGGCCTCGCCGAAACCGCCGAAGCGGAGGAGATCGAGCGGCTGTTCATGGAAAAGAATCCAGGGCTCGATGACGACGAAATCGTGCTGTCCTGCGGCGCGAACGGCCAAAGGAGCAGCGCCAAGACCCTAGACGAGGTCATCGTTTGCTTCGACAGGAACACCCACGCCTTTACCCGGTGCGAGAACATCCGCGACACGTGCCGGACCCAGAAAACCGTCACGATCACCGGAGCGCGTTGAACGCGGAGAAGCCGGCCAAATCGATTGCATCCCGCATGAGCCTCGACTACGTCACCCTCGACCTCCTCCGCCAGAACCACCCGGCCTGGCGCTTGCTGCGCTCGGATCACGCGCCGCTGGTGGCGGGTTTTCTGCATCGCGTGTTCGTCGCGCCCAACGTGCGGACGATGGCGCAGGCGGATCTGGCGGAAGCGCTGGAGGACGAGCTGTTCGGGCTGCGCGAGAGGCTCGGGGAAGGCGCTTTCCCTAAACCTGCGCTCGAATACCTGAACGACTGGGCCGGCAACGACACCCACGGCTTCGCCATCCTGGACAGCATGCGCAAGCTCGCCGGACACCAGCACAGCGCGACAGAGGACTATTACGGAATTCCGCGAGCCGGAAACGCTTCGCTTATTCCGGCCTACGTTTTCTCCATCAGGCGTAGGCCGGGATAAGACGGCAGCCGTTCCCGGCGAACAGGTGCAAATCAGCATGGTAGGTCGGGAATCCCTTTCCGACATAAGGATGCGTCGGCAAAGGATTGCCGACCTACGACTATGCTCTTTACTGGTAAGGAAAGAGAGTAACCACTCTGAACACGCATCGAAGTTCGCCATCCCCCTCTGAATCCATCCAAAAACATCCATATTTCGCGTGAAATTTCATTCTTATTGGTTTATTGCAATGTATACCTAACAATAATTTAATGTGGCGCTCACAAGAAGAACTAACCGGCCTGTCGACAAAAACCACAAACACGACATGACCCCGCTGCTCAGCGTCCTCACCGGGGCTGCTATTTTCAAGCATCAACTCACCGCTTCGCGCTCCACGCGACGACGCAAGCGCCAAGCCTACGGCCGAGCTGTCCTTAGTTTCAATGAATCGCCGCGATGTTTCGCTAACTAGACGGGGAGAAGTAATTGGACAAGTCACTGCTCAGCGAGCGCGACATCTGCACGAAGTTCATCACACCGGCGATTCAACAAGCCGGGTGGCAGCAGCACGAGTTTCGCGAGGAAGTGCAACTCACCGATGGTCGAGTCATGGTGCGAGGCAAGTTGGCCGCACGCATCAAGAATCCGGATGCGAAGGGCGGACCAAAGCGTGCGGATTATGTGCTCTACGCTCGCCCGAATGTTCCCATCGCCGTCGTCGAAGCCAAGCAGAACAAATACCCGGTGGGGCATGGAATGCCGCAGGCGCTGATCTATGCTGAACTCCTGGATGCCCCTTTTGCCGTTAGCAGCAACGGCAACGGATTTCTTCTGCACGACCGAACTGGCCTGACCCAACCCGTCGAGCGCGAATTATCGCTCGGCGAATTCCCTTCACCGGCGACCTTGTGGCCACTGTATCAGCAGTGGAAAGGGCTGACGGAGCCCGACGCCGTCAAACTCGTCGAGCAGCCTTACTACAGCGACGGCAGCGGTCGCGAGCCCCGTTACTATCAGCGCGTGGCGATCAACCGGGCGATCGAGGCCATTGCCAAAGGCCAGCAGCGCATATTGCTCGTCATGGCGACGGGCACCGGAAAAACATACACCGCCTTCCAAATCATTTGGCGGTTGTGGAAAGCCAAGACCAAGAAACGTATTCTCTTCCTGGCGGACCGCAATATCCTCGTCGATCAGACCATGCAGCAGGACTTTGCGCCATTCGGCGAAGTCATGCACAAGATCACCAACCGAGAGGTCAAAAAGAACTATGAGGTTTACCTTGCCCTTTACCAGGCGGTGACGGGCAAAGACGAGTGGAAGCAGATATACCGCCAATTCCCCGCCGACTTCTTCGATCTAGTTGTCGTCGATGAATGTCACCGCGGCAGCGCAGCCGACGACTCGGTCTGGCGAGAAGTGCTGGACTATTTCTCCACAGCCACTCACCTAGGATTGACCGCGACACCCAGGGAAACCAAAGAGGTCAGCAACATCACCTATTTTGGCGAACCGGTCTACACCTACTCTCTCAGGCAAGGCATCGAAGACGGCTTCCTCGCCCCGTACAAGGTGATCCGAATCGTCACGGACGCCGACGCTTTGGGTTACACGCCCGAAAAGGGCAAGCTCGACAAGCACGGCCAGACCGTCGAACAACGCCAGTACAACACCAGGGACTTCGACCGCAATCTGGTGCTTGAGAAACGCACCAAGCTGGTAGCCGCCAAGGTATGGGAATACCTCAAAGGCACCGACCCGATGGCCAAGACCATCGTGTTTTGCGACGATCAGGACCACGCCGAGCGCATGCGCCAGGAACTAGTCAAGCTGATTCCCGCCGCAGCCGCCAATCGCCGCTACGTGATGCGCATCACGGGCGACGATAATGAGGGCAAGTCGCAGCTCGCCTATTTCATCGACAACGACGAGCCGTATCCGGTCATCGCCACCACCTCCAAGCTCCTGACCACCGGCGTCGATGCAAAGACGTGCAAGCTCATCGTACTGGACCAGACGATCAACTCGATGACCGAGTTCAAGCAGATCATCGGCCGCGGAACGCGCCTGCGAGAGGACTACCACAAGCTCTACTTCACCATCATGGACTTCAAGGGAGCCACGCGCCTCTTCGCGGATCCCGATTTCGACGGCGAACCGGTCGTCATTTACGAGCCCACGCAACATGACCCCATCGTGCCCCCGGACGAGCAAGAACCTACGACGACCACCGGCGAACCCGCACCGGAACCCTATGTCCCCACGTCCGGCGAAAGCGGCGACGAAAACCCCAGCGGTGGCGAGGGCCGCGTCAAATACGTCCTGGACGACGTTGACGTGCAGGTGGCGGTCGAGCGCTCCCAATATCTCGATGCCGACGGCAAGCTCATCACCGAGGATTACCGAGTCCTCCTCAAGGAAGACATCCGGAAATCGCTGCGAGCACAGTTCGGTTCGCTGACCGACTTCTTGCGACGCTGGTCGGAAGCCCAGCGCAAGCAAGCGATCCTGGATGAACTCGGGAATCGCGGCGTGCCGCTGGAAGTCCTGCAACAAGCCGTGCCCAACGGCGAAGACATCGATGCCTTCGACCTGGTCGCACACGTCGCTTTCGACCGGAAGCCACTGACCCGCCGCGAGCGTGCGAACAAAGTCAGGAAGCGGGACGTTTTCGGCAGATACGGCGAACAGGCACGGGCCGTACTCGAAGCTCTGCTGGAAAAATTCGCCGACCACGGTGTTCAGGACATCGAAGACCCCAAGATCCTGGAGTTGCCGCCCTTCGATCAGTACGGCACGAAAACCGAAATCCGCAGGGGCATTTTCGGCGGTGCCGACCGATACGCCCAAGCGATAACCGAACTCGAACAAGCGCTTTACGATGAAAAACGTGCCTGACCCCGTCGCAATCCGTTCCGCGATCCGGTAGGTTACGACGCGCGCCGAAGCCACGAGTAAGCGGCCGGAACCGCCGTGCGCGCCTAGTGCATTTTCCGATTCAGTGTAGCGGAGCCCAAGGCGTAGGTCGGCAATCCCTTGCCGACAAAGCCCCTTGCCGGTGTCGTGTGTCGGCAAGGGATTGCCGACCTACTAGCTTCCCGACCCCTACCGCTAAACCGGGGTGAAAGATGCTCTAATTTACCCAACGACAGACGACCGAACCACGATAACGACAACCGACGATGAATCTCAGCAGTACCATCAAATCCATCCAGGACATCATGCGCAAGGACGATGGCGTCGATGGCGACGCCCAGCGCATCGGCCAGCTCACCTGGATGCTTTTCCTCAAGGTCTTCGACCAACGCGAGGAAGAGTGGGAAGAGGACGATCCCAAGTACAAATCGCCCATTAAGGAAAGATTCCGCTGGCGAAACTGGGCAGCTTATGAAGCCGACGCCGACGGCAAGAAGAAGCCGCAGACCCAAGGCAGCGAACTGATCCCTTTCGTCAACAACGAGCTGTTCCCGGCACTGAAAGAGATCGACGCCTCTGACGGCCCGATGGCCAAGGTCATCAAGCAGGTCTTCGAGGATTCCAACAACTACATGAAGTCCGGACCGCTGATGCTGGCCGTGATCGAGAAGCTGGAAGAAGCCATCAACTTCCACGACTTCAAAGCCCGCGCCCAACTGGGCGATGTCTACGAGCAAATCCTCAACGACCTGCGCAGTGCCGGCAACGCGGGAGAGTTCTACACCCCGCGCGCCATTACCCAGTTCATGGTGGATAGGGTCAACCCGAATCTCGCGAAACGCGAAACGGTGCTCGACCCCGCTTGCGGAACCGGCGGCTTCTTGACTGCCGCCATCGACCACTTCCGGCATCAGCTCAATGAAAAATCCGGCGCCGAAGACAAACGCGCCATCGAAGAACTGATTCGCGGCATCGAGAAGAAGCAGCTTCCCCATCTGCTGTGCACCGCCAATATGCTGCTGCACGGCATAGACGTGCCCAGCCAGATCGAGCACCGCAATACGCTGGGCCGCCCGTGGAACGACTGGCGGGCCGATGAAAGAGTCGATTGCCTGCTGACCAATCCGCCGTTCGGCGGATACGAAGACGACAACGCCGGCCAGGATTACCTGATCCAGAGCAGGGAAACAGCCGACATGTTCATGCTCCTCATCGTCAAACGTCTCTTGAAGGAAGGAGGCCGCGCGGCGGTGGTATTACCCGACGGCTTTATGTTCGGCGACGGCATCAAGGCCCGGTTGAAAGAAATGCTGCTCGAAGAGTGCAACCTGCACACCGTCGTCCGCCTGCCCAAAGGCGTCTTTGCGCCCTACACCAGCATCAAGACCAATTTGCTGTTTTTCACCAAGGGCAAGCCCACCGAAACCATTTGGTTTTACGAGCACCCTTATCCTGAAGGGTACAAAAGCTATTCCAAGACCAAACCGATACGGTTCGAAGAATTCCACGCAGAAATAGCCTGGTGGGGCTCGGAAGACAATGACTTCGCCGATCGGGTGGAGAACGAATTCGCCTGGAAGCTCGACTTCAAGACCAAGAAGCAGGAGGCGGTAGCCGCCGCCAAGCCGTATTGGGACAAGGCTGAAGAGCTGAACAACCAGGCCGCGCAACTAGAGAACCGGGCTCGCGACCTGCGCAACTCCGTCAACGGCGTTACGGATGCCCGGAATCGCAAACAGGCGGAAAACCGGATTGCCGAACTGCGCGAACAGGCCGAATCCTTGCGCCGGCAGGCCCGCGACGCCCAAGCGGCGGCTGACCGCCTCTACTGGCCCATCTACAACCTCGACCTCAAGAACCCCAACGCGCCGCAAGAAGAAAGCCACGATCCCGACGTACTGCTGGAGAAATACAAGAAGCTGCTCGGCGAAATCGAAGAGACGCAAAATCTGCTGAAAAGCGAACTGGCTGCCGCCCTCGCACATCACTTTGCGGGTGAAGACGCCTGATGGATGCGCAGCGATTTTTGGAAGAGTTTGGGCATATTGCGGACGCGCCAGGAGGAATACAGCGGCTGCGGGAGATGATCTATAACCTTGCCATCACGGGTGATTTAACGCAGCAACGGCTCGAAGATGGCGATGCGCAGACCTTGCTTGAAAAGATTGAACTCACCCGCCAGAGCTTGATTCAGTTGAAGGCGTACAAACGTCTCCCCACGCTCGAAAGCGAACCGCTGAATATCCCAGGTAAAATCAACTTGCCCGAGTCTTGGCGCTGGACCAGGTTGCTCAATATAGGAGAAATCAATCCCAGAAATGACGCGAGCGATGATGAACCAGCTGCATTCATACCCATGAGCGGCATTCCCCAGCTACACAAAGGAAAGCTAGTTACTGAGTCTCGACTATGGGGTGAAATCAAGAAAGGCTTCACCCATTTTGCGAACGGCGACGTCGTGCTGGCCAAAATCACGCCATGTTTCGAAAACGGCAAGGCCGCCGTTATCACCGGATTGGATAACCCGAAGGGCATTGGTGCGGGAACAACCGAGCTCCATGTATTTCGGCCAATCGATCCAGAAGTATTGTCCGAGTATGTCTACGTCTTTTTGCGCTCGCCGTATTTCGCAGTTGAGGGCGAGCGCAACATGACTGGAACGGCCGGCCAGAAACGGCTACCAACCGAGTATTTCGCAACCCGCGCAATGCCCTTGCCGCCATTCGCGGAGCAAAAACGGATCGTTGCCAAAGTCGATGAACTGATGGCCTTGTGCGACAAGCTGGAGGCGCAGCAGCAAGACCACCGCAAGCTGCAAAACGCCCTGCGCCAGTCCACGTTGCAAGCCGTCGCCGCCGCCACCAGCCCGCACGAACTGCAAACCACCTGGGCGCGTTTCGCCGAGAATTTCGAACAGCTCTTTCACACGCCGGAGGATGTGGGCGAGTTGCGAAATCTGATTCTCGATCTGGCGGTACACGGTCTTCTCGTTCAACAAACAGAATCAGACGAACCCATTCATGTTTGGCTCTCTAGAATTGCCCATCAAAAAGCCGAGTTGATTAAAAAGAAACTGATTTCGAAGCAAACCGCGTTTGGAGAAATCGCAGAGGAGGACTATCCGTTCACGCTTCCTAAAGGCTGGGCTTTCGCGCGTCTAGGGATGATTACCAACAAGATTGGCTCGGGCAGTACCCCAAGAGGGGGCCGAGAGGTTTACGTCAAAGAGGGAATTCCTTTCCTTCGCTCCCAAAATGTTTGGAATGACGGTTTGCGTTTAGATGATGTTGCCTGCATTACTCCGGACGAGCACGCAAGAATGTCAAGCACGGCAGTGATGGGCAACGACCTGCTGCTGAATATCACTGGTGCTTCTCTGGGGCGTTGCGCATTAGTACCAGCAGAGTTTGGAGAGGCCAATGTGAGCCAGCACGTCACAATCATCCGACCAACCGATCCTCAGATTCGGGAATATCTGCACCTTTGCATTTTGTCGTCCTACACGCAGTCAATGATTTGGGCGCGGCAGGTCGGCATGGCTCGTGAGGGGCTGAGCAAGAAGGTTCTTGAACAGTTTGAGATTCCATTACCCCCAATTGCTGAGCAACATCGAATTGTGAATCGCGTCGCAGAACTGATGCATTTCTGCGACTCACTGGAATCCCAGCTACGCCATGCCAACGAACTCGCTGGCCGTCTCGCCACCGCTGCCGTCTCAAGCCTCACCGGTATCGCCATCGAACAAGAAGAAGACGAACCCATGAAAGCCCCCCAAGCCGAACTGATCGCCCCGCTGCGTTTGGGCCAAGCGCCCGACATCAAGGCCCAGGCCCCGCTGGCTACCATACTCGCCCGCCACAACGGCGAGATGAACGCCAAGGACTTGTGGCAACGCTTCGGCGGCGAGATCGACGCCTTCTATGCCCAGCTCAAGCTCGAAGTGAGCAAGGGCTGGATCCGGGAGCCTGCCGTAGCCGAGATGAGGGTAGTGGAAGCGGACTGATGCCCATGTGCCGGACCGTCGCACGCGCTGCTTCTTCAGCACTGGGCCAGTGCCGGAACTGGTGTTTGAGCAGACGGGCCACACACCCAAGGTTTTTTATCCGGAGTTTTTCGATCTCTTGCAAAAGGAGGCTCGCCCATGAGTGCCACACCCACGCCTAGTCCGGAAACTCAGGCTATGCTGGACAGCCTGCGACAGGCCGTTGCTCAAACTTTGGAGCGCAAGAAGCGCTTGGGGCAATACGCCGTTTTCTGGCATCACAACATCCCGATCGCGGTGGGCGATGATGCCCCCAAGTCCTTGCAAACCCAAGACCAAGTGAAGAAATAAAAAACACGCCAATCATGCATTTGCAGCGAATAAGCATTCGGGACTTCAAGAACCTGAAAGACTTCGAGATTCACTTCAGCGAATATTTCGACCATGCCGGGGGTGACAGTGCCCCTCAAGAGGCCAAGCCCATCCGGAGCCACGCCGTCATCGGCCAGAACGGCACGGGTAAGTCGAACCTGATCGAAGCCATCATCACCATTTTTCGGGATGTGGATTTAAACAACGATGCCAGCTTCGACTATGAGCTCGATTACAAGATCAGGGGGCACGAAATCACGCTTAAGGCGAATCGCCGCATCGGCAATCGCCCGCTGGTCACGATAGACGGCAAGGCGTCGTCGCAAAGCCATCTCAGCGAACACGCCAGGGAATACCTGCCCTCGCATGTCTTCGCCTATTACTCGGGCAAGAACGAGCGGCTGGAGGCCCTGTTCCAGGCCCATCAGGAGCGTTTCAAGAACCTGCTGCGTCGCGATGGCGACGACCTGGTCCGGCGTCTTTTCTATTGCCGCGGCGGGCACAGCCAACTCGTACTGCTGGCCTGCCTGCTGTCGGACGATCCTGTCTTCGCCAAGTTGCTGGAGAACCTGAATATCGCGGCCCTGGAATCGGCCCTGTTTGTACTCAAGCAGCCGCACACGCTACGCGATCTCAAGGACAAGGATATTCTCGAAGGCGACCCTCGGTTCTGGTATGCGCGCGGGACGGTGGTCAGCGACCTGCTCGACAAGCTTTGGCAAGTCGCCTGGGCGCCGATCGAAGAAACCAAGGATGTGCAGATCGACTTCCGGCGACGTCCGGAGAAGCAGAAACGCTTATACCTGTACGTGCCCAATCGAAAGAAGCTGAACGAGCTGGGTGAAATGGTAGGAACGCCGGACAGATTCTTTCGCTACGCCGAAGGCGCGTACATCGGCGACCTGCTGGAAGAAGTCCGCATCACGATCAAGAAGCGCAAAGAGAATGGGGGCAACGTCAGCTTCACCCAGCTTTCCGAAGGCGAGCTGCAAATGCTCACCGTGCTGGGCTTGATGCGCATCACCAGCGAAGATCACTGTCTTTTCCTGCTCGACGAGCCCGATACGCATCTGAACCCGATCTGGAAGCTGCGTTATTTCGACGATATCGAAAGCGTGCTGAAACCCCGCGAAGGAGCTGTGGTGCAAGGCGAATCGCAGATCATCATCACGACGCACGATCCGATGATGATCGGCAGCCTCAAGCGCGAACAGGTACGTATCCTGCGCAAAGAAGGCGAGAAATCGGTGGTGGATATTCCCGACACCAATCCGCAAGGCATGGGTGTAACCGGGCTATTGAAAAGCGAGTTGTTCGGATTGGCCTCCACGCTGGATTCGGAAACCGAGCGTCGTCTGCATCGACGCAACTACCTATTTGCATTGGACGATAAACGTACAGCAGAAGAGGACGCGGAGCTCACCCGCCTGAGCGCCGAGCTTGCCGATCTGGGTTTCTCTAACTCCGACTTCAAGGACCCGTACTACGCCATGTTTGTACGCAAGATGGCCATGCATACACGCTTTCACAAACGAACGCTGACGCCTGAGGAGCAGAAAGCGCAGGACGCGATAGCCGACGAGATCATCGATGAGATTCTGCGCGAAGAGGGTGAGGAATGATCTGGATCGATCTCGAAAACCGTCGGCCTACCGATACCGACATTCCTAAATGGACACCCTGGACCGAAGCGCAGTGGCAGAACTGGCTTAACGAGTCTGCACGGCTCATTAACGAGTTGGAGAAATTGCAGCGTGCGGGCGATATCAAAGCTCGAAACGAACTGATCGATAAGCACGGCGACCACTGGGGCAAGTTGAAGCCATGGCTTCTGGCTCTTTCAGCCGGGAAGTGCTGGTTTTCCGAGGCAAAAGAAATCTATTCGCATATGGACGTCGAACACTTCCGCCCCAAAAAGGAAGCGAAAACTTTCGATGGTACCGTGCGTGACGGTTACTGGTGGCTGGCCTTCGACTACATGAACTTTCGGGCCTGCGGAAACGTCGGCAACCGCAAGAAAGGCGGATGGTTCCCACTGCTGGAGGGATCACTCTGCTCGACCTATGAAAACCGATGCGAAGAATCCGAAGCGCCTTACCTGCTCGATCCCATAGACAATGACGATGTCAACCTTCTCGCCTTCGATGAGGAAGGAAAAGCCATAGCCGCTCCTGGAGCTACTACCTGGGAGGAACATCGGGTCGATGAAACGATCAAGCGCCTGAAGTTAAACGAGCACGAAGCCCTAACCGAAGAACGCAAGAAGATATGGCAACGAATGACGCGGACGATCGAGCAATACAGAACGGCCAAATCCCGATGTGGCACAGGCGGTAATCCGGCTGCCAAACAAAAGGTGCGCGACTGTCTTCGCGAAATCAAGGCCATGACGGAACGAGACGCCGAACTTTCCGCAGTGGCTAAGTGGTGTGTACTGTTTCGCAACGATCCTCAACTCGCGAGATTGGTGTCGTGAGTCAGCCAGAAAGAAGCATCGCCGAATTCCTCCTCTACGAAACCGAGGATGGCCGTACCCGCGTCGAATGCCGCTTCGCCGACGACACGTTATGGTTGACTCAAGCTCTGATGGCGGAGTTGTTTCAGAAGGATGTTCGTACGATCAATGAACACCTGCAGAACATCTACGAGGAACAGGAGCTTGACCCGGAGGCAACTATCCGGAAATTCCGGATAGTTCGCCAGGAAGGCAACCGCAAGGTCAGCCGCAACATCGATCATTACAACCTGGACGCCATCCTCGCCGTGGGCTACCGAGTACGCTCGGTGCGCGGCACGCAGTTCCGCCGCTGGGCCACGGAGCGTTTGCGGGAGTATCTGGCAAAGGGCTTCACACTGATGGTCACGAGACTTGTAAGATACCTATACCCTCCGAGCGAGGGCGGATTCAGAGCTTCTTAGAGTCATTCGCGACAAATCGTGATTTCCGCCAAACCCCCTTTCGATCCCACCTACGGCTACACCCTCGAGTCTTTGCTTCAGGTCGACTGCCCGGAGGAACCCGGCGATTTCGCCGAGTTCTGGGAAACCCGTTACCGGCGCGCGCTGAGCGTTTACCCGAACCCCGAGCTGTCTCGCGGCAAAGACGTTCATCCGGACTTCGATGTTTACGATGTCCGTTATCGATCGACGGACGATTATATGATCGGCGGCTGGCTGTTGAGTCCCAAACACGGACCGATTCGGCGGGGGCTGGTGGTGGGGCACGGTTACGGCGGCCGGGAGGGTCCGGATTTCGATATTCCGGTCGGGGAAGCGGTGGTGTTGTTTCCCTGCTTCCGCGGCCTTTCCTTGAGCCGCGATCCGCGCCTGCCGGACAATCCCGCCCGTCATGTCCTGCATGGCATTGATCGGCGCGATCGTTACATCCTGGGCGGCTGCGTCGAGGATTTGTGGCTGGCGGTTTCGGCGCTGCTGAACGTCTTTCCGCAAGTCGAGGGGCATATCGGCTACTCGGGTATCAGCTTCGGCGGCGGCATCGGCGCTTTGGCCCTGCCTTGGGAGCCGCGCATTCGCATGGCCCACCTGAACGTTCCGACCTTCGGCCATCATCCTTTGCGTCTCGCGCTGCCGACCCTGGGGAGCGGCGAAGCCGTCCGAAGATACGAGCGCCGGCACGGGTCCGTGCTGGAAACCTTACGTTACTACGATGCCGCCTGCGCCGCGCGGCACATTCGGATTCCCGTTCATGTCGCGGCGGCCTTGTCCGATCCGTTCGTCGCACCGCCCGGCCAGTTCGCCATTTATAATGCGCTGGCGGGACCGAAACGCTTGTTCGTGCTCAAAGCCGGCCATTCCGATTATCCGGAACGGCTCGAGGAGGAGCGGGCGTTGCTGGCGGAGCTTGGAGCTTTTTTCGAACCGCTCTAGGCAGGGCGAAATTTCCTGTGCCGCTAAAGAGCTTTTCGCCGCGGTTTTTCAGTGAGGACCGAAAAATTCGTAGGTTGGCAATCCCTTGCAGACACACGCGGTCGGCGAGGAGCTTTGTCGGCAAGGGATTGCCGACCTACTACACTCGAATGATTTTTCGAACCGATTGGAGCGAGGCGGGTTTCCGGTGAGGACGGCGCCCGGTCTCAGATTACGCAGCCGAGCGAATGAACTAATCTTGAATCGAGCCGAAAAAAGGCGGGCTGACCGCCTCGGCTCAATGGAACGGCCGGGCGATAAGCCGGATCACGGAGGTCATTTGGGTCCGCGACCCGGACAAATCACGGATTATTTGATTTTCGCTTCCTTGTACAGGACATGCTTGCGGACGACGGGATCGAATTTCTTGATCTCCATCTTTTCCGGCATGTTCCGCTTGTTCTTGGTGGTCGTGTAAAAATGGCCGGTGCCGGCGCTCGATACCAATTTGATTTTGTCGCGCATGGTTCAGACCTCGATTAGACTTTTTCGCCGCGCTTGCGGATATCCGCCAAAACGGCATCGATACCCTTCTTGTCGATGATGCGCATTCCCTGGCTGGAAACGCGAAGGCTTACCCAACGGTTTTCGCTTTCGACCCAAAAACGGTGCTGGTGCAGATTCGGATTGAACAGGCGCTTCGTCTTATTGTTAGCGTGCGAGACGTTATTGCCTACAATACGGCGCTTGCCCGTCACCTGGCATACTCTGGACATGGTTGACCTCTAACTCGCCTAGCTGGAACGGAAATCAGGCTTTATATATGATTCAAGGTTTTTAAGTCAAGCCGCGCTCCTCCTATTACGGAAAAATCGCTATGAGTCTAAAGCTCGGGATCGTCATGGATCCCATCGGAAAAATCAAAATCCACAAAGACACCAGCTTCGCCATGCTGCTGGAGGCCCAGTCGCGGGGTTACGAGCTCCATTACATGGAGCTCAACGATCTTTATTTGCGGGACGGACGCACCTATGCGCGGATGCGCCGCCTGAGCGTGGAGCGCAACCAGCAGTCCTGGTTCAGCTTCCTCGGCGAGACGGTCGCGCCGCTGGATTCCCTGGACGTGGTGTTGATGCGCAAGGACCCGCCTTTCGACCAGGAATACATCTACGCCACCTATCTCTTGGAATGCGCCGAAAACCAGGGGCTTTACGTGGTCAATAAACCCCGCTCGCTGCGCGATGCGAACGAAAAGCTCTTTACCGCCTGGTTTCCGCAGTGCTGCCCGCCGACCCTGGTGGCCAGGGAAGGGCACAAGATCCGCGAATTTCTGCACGAACAGGGCGAAATCATCCTGAAGCCCCTGGACGGCATGGGCGGCGCCTCGATTTTCCGCATCGCGGAAAAAGACCCCAATCTGAGCGTCATCCTGGAAACCATGACCCGGCACAACTCGCGCTTCGTCATGGCTCAACGCTATCTGCCGGAAATCGTCGACGGCGACAAGCGCATCCTGCTAGTGAACGGCGAGGCGGTTCCTTATGCTCTCGCCCGTATCCCCGCGCTGGGAGAAAGCCGCGGGAATCTCGCCGCCGGAGGACGCGCGGAGGGACGCGAACTGACCCCGCGGGATCGCTGGATCGCCGAGCAAGTAGGTCCGACGCTTCGCGAAAGAGGACTCGTATTCGTGGGACTGGACGTGATCGGAAACTATCTGACCGAAGTGAACGTGACCAGCCCGACCTGCGTGCAGGAGCTGGATGCACTGTTCGGCTTGAATATCAGTGCCTTGCTGATGAATCATATCGAGTCCGTTGTGTGGGCTTAATAACGTCGACTCATGAATACCGAAAAGGTTTTTTCCGACCGCTTTCTTCTATCCCTGGTTTTTGCCGGCATCGCACACGCCGTTCTCATCCTGGGCGTCAGCTTCGAAATGCCCAAGCACCCGGAAATCAAGAAATCCTTGACCATCGCTCTGGTGCGAAATGCTTCGCAGAAGGCTCCGGAAAAGGCCGACTTTCTCGCTCCGGACAACCAGATAGGCAGCGGAACCCATACCGAAAAGGCGATTCCGAGGAACCAGCCCACACCGCAGGAAGGACAGGGCCAGCAAACCGAAAACGCGCCCAATCCCGCGCATGTTCAGGAAGCCAAACTCAAACGCGTGCTGAGACAGGAAAAATCCGAAAAGAAGATCGTCACGGATCAAGGCACGGAGATACTGCCGGAACCGCAGCCCGTAAAGCTCACCGCCGCGGCGCTCAGCCAGCAGATTGCCGAATTGAGCGCCGAACTGAACAAATCGCGGGAAGACTATGCCCGCCGTCCCAAGCTGGTTTACATCAACTCGGTGAACGCCCACAAATACAAGGCCGCTGCCTACGAGAAGGCCTGGCAGGACAAAATCGAGCGTATCGGCAATCTTAATTATCCCGACGAAGCCCGCCGCCGGAATCTTTCCGGAAGCCTGCTTCTGAGCGTCGGCATCAAGCCGGACGGAACCGTGTACAGCATACAGGTCCGGCATTCTTCCGGCCATCAAGTTCTGGACGACGCCGCAACGAATATCGTGCAGCTTGCCGCTCCCTTCGCACCTTTTCCCCAAGAGCTGAAACAGGAAGCGGATGTTTTGATCATCACCCGCACCTGGCGGTTCGAGAACGATCACCGTCTCCAAACCGGCCCCTGATTCACCCCAGCTTTCCCTGCAAGCTCGGACTCTCCGCCATAACGTCCGAGCGCCTGTCCAGGCAGCCTTCCACCGCCTAGCCTTCCCCCAAAAACCGACTATTCTTGATGTGTCCGGCCAGGACGCCTGGGTCCGCTGACTGAATCTTCCCTTTAGAACGATGTCCGCCGACCCTGTAGAGAGCCGTCCACCTTATCCCTGTTAATTGCCTAGCCGTTTCCTCATTAAGAACACCGATGGTCGATTATCTCTCCCAAGCTCAGCGACCGGCCTTGCCGCGATGCGGTGAGGCAGGGCCCGACGTTGGTCCAGGGAATTTTGCCGAACCGGCCTTTCTGATCGAGGACTCGCTCCAACCGAATCCGCTCTGCCTAGGCACAGAAAACGACGTCGCAGATTATCTGGCCCATTCCGTGTCTGCGGTTCCCGACAACTTGCTGCGACACACTCAGCGGGTGTTGCACCACTACCATCAAAACGACCGAGACGGCCTGTACGCCGCTTTGTTGGACCTTTTCATTGCCCTGGAACACAGGGGACCCTCTCTCCGCAAGCGATTGCTGACAGGGGCGCGGGATCGGTTGACGAAGGATTGCTATGCGCGTCTCGATCGATGGCTTGAATGCGGAAACACGCCCGATTGGGCCGAGCTGCCGCCGGCCGGGCAATCGGTTCTTGCCCCCGGCGTCATCGGTTCGCTGAATTTGGTCCAGGTGTCGATCGATGCCTCGGACGAAGAACGCGACCCGCTGGTGGAAGCGCGGGAACACATCGAATACAGCCAGATCGACCAAGCGAGAGCGGTACTGGAAGGCGCATTGTTCCGACTGCCTGAGCGAACCGATTTACTTGAGGAACTACTGCTGCTGTATCGGGCGACCGGTGATCTCGACAATTTCTTGCACACGCGTGAAAAGCTTCGGGCGATCATGGACCCCTTGCCGGCGATTTGGGACGAGTGCGAACGATATCTGCGAAAGGAACATACCCCATGACCGATTTTGCCATCGCGCCATTAAGGTTGGCGGTTCTAGGGATGGACGAGCGGACTGCGAAACTGTTCAAGATGTTCCTGCACGGCCCTTGCCGAAACCAGGCCGAGATCGTCGGCGACGGAGAAGAAGCGGAAGCCTGTATGATCGACATGGACGCGCAGAGGGCGGCCGAATTGCTGGATCGGGAACGGCAAACCCATCCCGACCGGGTCCTTATCCTGCTTTCCCTGAACGACCGTGCGTCTTCGCCCGAGACCGTTTTTTTGAAGAAACCGGTCCAAGCCGAGAGCATGCTGCAGGCGATCCGGCGCGTCCGGCAAATTCTCCAAGGCCGCCAACCGCGGCAAGCCGGAAAGCCGGAGCCGGAAACCCGCCCGACTCCGTTACGGGCGGTCGTTGCGCCGGAAAAATCGGATGGATCCGTATCCAAAGTGGCCGCCCTAATGGATGAGCAAAGCTTCATGAGCTTTCTGGGCGTCCGCGACGACATCGATCCGACCGTTCCCGAACAGGCTGCGGCGGTCCGCTACGATCCCAAGGATTTTCTGCAGGGGAGCTTCGAATCGGCCTGCGCGCTCGCCATTTCGCATCAACAGGCTTTGCGGGTGGAAACGCCATGGAAGCCGCTGGTCGTCTTTCCACAGATTCGACGGATATGGATCAACGCAGACGAAGCTCAATTGCGCGCCGCCTGCGCGATTCGCATTAACAATCTTGCGCATATGGATATCAGCGGACCCCGCGCGCAAACCGCCAAGGATCTGAAAGTTACGCCGATCGACGCCGGCCAGGCCGAGCTCGATCCGAGCCGGATGATTTCGCTGGATGCCTTCTTATGGAAGATGGCGATCTGGACGTCAAAAGGCAAGATCCCTGTGGACATCTCGTTCGAACACGAGGTAGCCCTCAAACACTGGCCCAATCTGACCCGCTTCCTGCTGATCCCTCATACCATGCGAATCGCAGCACTGTTGTATCACAGCCCCCATACCGTATGCGAGGCGGCGCAGATTTTAGGCATACGGCAGCAGTATGTGTTTGCCTTCATCAGCGCCGCTCATGCCTTGCGACTGATAGAGCAACGGCCGAAACAGCAGACGGCCCGCGCGGAAATTCAGGCGTCGACCGCCAGACCGGAGCCGGAGCGCACGTCCTTTCTCGGGAAGATTTTGAAACACTTGAAAATGTCTTGACGGGAGCGGAATCGAATCGTGATTCAGTACAACAAAATCATTTTCACCGGACCCGTGGGCGCTGGGAAAACGACCGCCATCACCTCGCTCAGTGATGTTCCGCCGGTCAAAACGGACCAAGTCGCCAGCGATATGACCAAAAGCCGGAAAGCTTCGACCACGGTCGCGCTCGACTACGGGATGATGACTTTGCCCGGCGGGGAAAAGATTCATCTGTACGGAACGCCGGGACAGGAGCGGTTCGACTTCATGTGGGACATTCTGACCACCGGAGGCATCGGCCTGGTGCTGCTGCTCGACAACACCCGCGCCGATCCCTTCCAGGATCTGCGCTTTTTCTTGAACAAATTCGGCAGCTTCATCGAGGCCACGAGCTTGGTCATAGGCGTCACCCAAATGGACGTCCGTGCGACGCCTCTGGTATCGGACTACCATCGCCAGTTGGAAGCGACCGGTCTGAATCCGCCGATTTTCGAGGTCGACGCCCGGCGCAAGAAAGACGTTTCTCTGCTGGTACAGGCGCTGCTCTACTCCATCGATCCGGGGCTGGAGGATCAATGAAGGACTACGCGCTGGCGGAGCACCTTTATCTTCATCCGACGCCAGGCGGCGCCTACCATGCGGTCACGACCAAGGCGCACACCCCAGCCAAACAGCTCATCAGAAACTTGCTGCAGATGGAGTCCAGCCCAGCGCTCACCCTGGCCGGCCTGAAAGACTGGTCGGCTATCGAGGACGCCGAAAGGGCCTATGCCATGCTGCACCATGCACAAGAAGCGAAATGGCTGCAAGGGTTGAAGGCGCCGCTGAAATGCCCGAATCAGCCTCTTTCCGAAATCCTGCCCGAACTGCTGAGCCAGCTCAGCAGCCAAGCCAAGGTTCTGTTGGCCGACAGCCAAGGGTTCTATCTTGCGACCCACGGTTTTCCCCACGAAGTCGCCGAGGAGCTGTCGGCGCTCAGCGCCGATTTGGCCAATCTGCATGAGCGTCGCTCGGGTCTCTTGCTCAACAACCTGGGGCTCAATTCGAGCGCCTGGTCCGTAGTGGACTCGGCGGGCAACAGCAAAGTGGGATTTTGGCCGCTATACCTGGGGAAAGAGCGATTCGTGCTGGTCGCCGCGGGAATGCCGAGGTTCAACCAGCCGGATTTCGTTACCCTGGTCTGGATATTGAGCCGCCGCTATGCCGGCGTCGGCAGCTGATGCAAATAAATCAAGAACGAATTTTCCCGAATCATCCGAGTGCGAGCGAGGTTCAGTTATGCGTGCAGAAATGTTGACTTCCATTTTGAGTGAGTTGAACGGCACATCGGCCGACATCGAAGCTTCCGGCGTCATTTCGACGGACGGCTTGATGATGGCGGCCGTATTGCCTCAAAACCTGGACGAGGATCGGGTGGGTGCCATGAGCGCCGCCATGCTGTCCCTGGGCGACAGGACCGCCCAGGAACTGTCGCGGGGTACGCTCGAGCAGGTGCTCATCAAAGGCGACAGGGGATACGTGCTGATGACTTATGCCGGCAAGGAAGCGGTGCTGACCGTGATGGCCAAGCCCAATGCCAAGTTGGGTCTGATCTTTCTGGACGTAAAACGGGCGGCCGAAAGCATAGCCGGCCTGATTTGACCGGCGCACAGCCCGACAACCGTAGTTCCAAGAGGCCGCCATGCAAGACATGAAGCCCGAAGACATCGTCGGGGCCTACCGAGAACATACGCTCGTCCATTTCGACGGGACTCGCCGGAAAGTGCTGGTAACCGACATCGAGTCGCCTTATCCGGACGGACGCTTGATCGTTTCTCGCACCGATCCGGCCGGCATCATCACCCATGTCAACCAATCCTTCGTCGACATGTCGGGATATTCCAAGGAAGAACTGATCGGCGCGCCACACTACATTCTGCGGCATCCCGATATGCCGCCGGCAGCTTTCCGGGATCTTTGGGAAACCTTGCGGCGCGGCGAAAAATGGCAGGGCTATGTCAAGAATTTGCGCAAGGACGGCGGTTTCTACTGGGTCAAGGCCACGGTCATCCCGAACATTCGAAACGCCCAGGTCATCGGCTATACCTCGGTCCGGCGCAAGCCGTCCCGACAGAAAGTCGCCGAATGCATGAAACTCTATCCCACCTTGTTTTGAGCGTCTCGACTCCGCGAGGACTATGCCATGCCCCACGTTTTCACCGTAAGCCCGGATTTTACGCCCGAGCACCTGTCCGGCTGGTTCATTTTCAATACTTGGTTGCAAAAGGCCTTGGGCGAGGCATTTCATTTGCAATTGTATGACGACTTCCACAGTCAGCGGGACGCCATCAAGTCCGACCGAATCGATCTGATCTACGCCAACCCTTACGATGCCGCCATGCTGGTGCGGGAAAAAGGCTTCAAACCCTTGGTCAAGCCGGAAGGCAAGGCGGACGAGGCGGTTATCGCGGTGAGTACCGAACGCCCTTACCTTCAGGTCGAAGATTTGCCCTGCTCGATCAAGCTGGCGACCACCGAAGACCCCGATGTCCACATGATGGGCATGATCATGCTGGAGCCAGCCGACCTCGATGCCGCATCGGTCGAACTAAAAGTCTGCGACTCCTATGTGCTGGTCGCCAAGGAATTGCTCAAAGGCTACTGCGATGCCGGCGTTTTTCTCGCCGAGGCGTTCAACGATCTCTCTTCGGTCATACGCAAGCAACTGCGGGCATTGGTCAACAGCCAGATCCAGGTGGTCCATCACGCGCTGATGATAAGCCCTAGGCTCGCGGATCACCGAGACCGCCTGCTCGGCGCGCTGCTGGCCATGTCCGAAAACGACAAGGGCAAGAGTGCTCTCGCAGCGCTGAAGATCTCCCGCTGGGAACGGGTCGACGACGAAGAGATGGAATTCATGATCGATCTCATGGACACCTTTGTGACCTGAGCACGAGATCACCCGATCAAAATACCGGGAGCCTCTGCGCTCGACTGCGAAGCTTTTCGCACATCGCCGCCGTTCCCGTATCCACCAAGCTGACGATCCTCGCTTCACGCACAGGATTATGCTCCGCGCTTTGAGCGCGATTGGAGTACCACAAGAAATTTCAGCCTTTCCGTGAACTGACTTGCAGCCTCGTCGGTCTACCCCGATACTATGACCATGATTGAAGCGATCGCGAACCTCACCAACAACTTTCTGATCGCCATGCCCGGGATGACGGACCCCTTTTTCGCCCGCACCGTCACTTATCTGTGCCAACACAGTCCGGAAGGCGCATTGGGTATCATTATCAATCGCCCGTCCGAGCTGACCTTGGGCGATGTGATGCAGCAAATGGAGATCGATATCCAGGAATCCGCCATAGGCCAAATTCCCGTTTACTTCGGCGGGCCGGTGCAGGCCGAACGCGGCTTCGTCCTTCACGAGCCGGGCGGTAACTGGAATTCCACCCTGAAGGTATCGGACTCCATTTCCCTCACCACCTCCCGCGACATCTTGGAAGCCATGAGCATTGGCAAGGGACCCCAAAAGGTCCTGGTGGCGCTGGGATACGCCGGCTGGGGAAAGGGACAGCTGGAACGGGAAATCGTCGAGAACTCCTGGCTGAGTGCGCCCGCCGACGACGCCATTCTGTTCGATTATGCGCCGGCCCATCGCTGGAAGGCCGCCGCCGAACTGATGGGCGTGGATATTTCACTTCTGTCCTCTCAAGCGGGGCACGGCTAATTCATGGATTTCGTCGATCCAGTGCGGCACGAGACCAACGAGCCCACTTATCTCGGCTTTGATTTCGGAGAAAAAAACATCGGCGTGGCCGTCGGACAGCGGGTAACCGGTACCGCGACAGCTCTTGAAACGATACGCGTAACCAGCCGCAAGGCCCTGTGGGACGCCATATCCCGCCTGGTTCAGACATGGCGGCCGTCGGCGTTCGTGGTCGGCTTCCCTTATAACCCGGAAGGTGAAGAAAACCCCATCATCGAGCCCATTTTGCGCTTCTGCCGTCAATTGGAAAGCCGTTATCACCTGCCGGTCCACACGATGGACGAAACCTTGTCGACCAGCGAATCCCGCGAGATTTTTTATCGCAGGCGCTCCAAACGGTCGACGCATTTCGCCGATGTCAAAGACGAACTCGCCGCCCAATTGATTCTGCAAACCTGGTTGGCCCATACGAAGGAAAAGGATGTCGGGAATGCTTGATACGGCATTGCGGGTGGACCTGTTGCTCGACCGGCTGGAAGCTTCTTTGCGCGAAGAAATGGCGCGGCGCGAGTTTTCCGACCCGGCCATGATCGGCATTCACACCGGCGGAGCCTGGATCGCCGACCGCTTACATGCCCGACTCGGTCTGGCCGAGCCTTTGGGACTCTTGAACATCTCGTTTTACCGGGACGATTTTTCACAGACCGGTATTCACCCTCAAGTCAAACCAAGCGTGCTGCCGTTTCGCGTCGAAGGCCGGAACATATTGCTGATCGACGACGTGTTCTATACCGGACGGACTGTTCGTGCCGCGCTGAACGAGATCTTCGATTACGGACGCCCTGCCCAGGTTTTGCTGGGCGTGCTGATCGAGCGAAACGGGCGGCAGATTCCGATTCGCCCCGATTGCATAGGGCACAAAATTACGCTTGCCGCCGATCAGCGCATTACCCTCAGCGGGCCGAGCCCGCTCGAACTTCGCATCCATTCGGTTTCTCCGCAATCATGAATCCGATTCAGGCCGACAATCTTCAATTAGATTCCAGCGGACGATTGAAACACTTTCTGACCGTCGAGGGCTTGAGCCGAGACTTGCTGGTCAAGATCATGGACACGGCGGAATCGTTCGCCAGCGTCACCGAGCAGACCGTCAAGAAAGTGCCGCTGCTGCGCGGCAAGACCGTGGTCAACCTGTTTTTCGAGAACAGCACGCGCACGCGCACCACCTTCGAATTGGCCGCGAAGCGGCTGTCCGCCGACGTAATCAATCTGAACATCGCCACTTCCGCCACATCCAAGGGGGAAAGCCTGCTGGATACCATCCGCAATCTGGAAGCGATGCACGTCGACATGTTCGTCGTCCGGCACGCGGAAAGCGGCGCGGCCCACTTCATCGCCCGCCACGTGGCACCCCATATCAGCGTCATCAACGGCGGAGACGGACGGCATGCCCACCCGACCCAAGCGATGCTGGACGTGTTCACTATCCGCAAATACAAGGGCGATTTCTCGAATCTGAAAGTAGCGATCGTCGGCGATATCCTTCATTCCCGCGTAGCCCGGTCCGAGATTCATGCCCTGAACACCCTGGGTGCCGCCGAAGTGCGCGTGATTGGTCCCAAAACGCTGCTGCCGGCTGCGGTCGAGACCTTGGGCGTCACCACATTCCATGATCTGGAGGAAGGCCTGGAAAACGTCGATGTCGTGATCATGCTGCGCCTGCAAAAGGAGCGCATGAGCGGGGCCTTCATTCCGACCGAGCACGAATACTTCGCCTGCTTCGGGCTGACCGAAAAACGCCTGGCGCGCGCCAAACCGGATGTCATCGTGATGCATCCGGGGCCCATCAATCGAGGCGTTGAAATCGATTCCCAAGTCGCCGATGGTCCCCACTCCGTCATACTTCAGCAGGTCGACCACGGGATCGCCGTTCGCATGGCGATTCTGTCCATGGCGATGCGCCCCGATCTCGAAAGTTCGCCTGGAGACCGAATAGCATGACCGAACGCATCGCCATCCGCGGTGGCCATGTCGTCGATCCGTCGAACGGCATCGAAGAAACGCTCGATCTCTACTTGGCCGCGGGACGTGTGGTGTCGCTCGGGACCGCGCCGGACGGTTACATGGCGGATCGAACGATTTCAGCGGAAGGGCAGATCGTATGTCCCGGTTTTATAGATCTTTGCGCGCGTTTGCGCGAGCCTGGTTACGAGCACAAGGCGGCGATCGCCAGCGAAAGCGAGGCCGCTAGCGCGAGCGGGATTACCACGCTCTGCTGTCCGCCCGATACCGATCCGGTCATCGATACACCCGCCGTGGTCAACCTGATCCGGGAAAGGGCGCAACAGATCGGTAAGATAAGGGTACTACCCATAGGCGCTTTGACGCGCGGCCTTAAAGGTAGGGATTTGAGCGAAATGAGTGCGTTGAAGCGCGCCGGCTGTGTTGCGCTCAGCAATGCCCACGCGCCGATGGCGAATACGCTGGTGCTGCGCCGGGCGCTCGAATATGCCGCGAGTCACGACCTTCTGGTCGTCATCCGTCCGGAAGACCCATGGCTTGCCGACCAAGGCTGTGTCCACGAAGGGCCGACCGCGACTCGATTGGGTTTGCCAGGGATTCCGGACGCGGCTGAGACCGTAGCCATTGCCCAAGTCCTGGCGCTGGTCGAGCACACCGAGGCACGGGTTCATTTCGCGCAGTTGAGCTGCGCGCGGGCCGCCCGGATGATTGCCAGAGCACGGGAAAAAGGCACGCCGGTCAGCGCCGACGTAGCGGCTCATCAGTTGCATATGACCGAAACGGACATCGACGGATTCAACGCCATGTGCCACGTTAGACCCCCGCTACGAAGCGTGCCCGATAGGGATGCTCTGCGCGAGGCGCTCAGGAACGGCGTGATAACGGCGATTTGTTCGGACCACCAACCCCACGAGCCGGACGCCAAGCTGGACGTCTTTCCGTCCACCGAGCCCGGCATGGCTTCGCTGGAAATGCTGCTTCCTCTGACGCTGAAGCTGGTCGACGAGGACGTCCTTTCCCTAAGTCAGGCGATCGCCCTCCTCACACAAGGCCCGGCCGCCGTCATGGGCACGGAGACGGGCACCCTCAGCGTCGGCTCGCCGGCCGATATCTGCATCTTCGACCCCGAGTGCACCTGGACGGTTGATAGCTCGACTTGGCGAAGCACCGGCCGGAACACTCCCTACTGGGGACAAACCGTCAAGGGCCGGGTGACTCGTACGTTTGTGGATGGCCGGGCGGTTTTCGAGCTCTAGCCAAACCGCCGATAAGGCAGCGACCGAAACCCTATTTCACCACACCGCATGCAATACGGGCTCCGCCCGGCTTATCGGCATAGTTGTCGTCTTCCGCATGAATCATCAATGAACGTCCCTTGAGATCGGCTACGCGCAAACGCTTGGCGGTGACCGCTTCCTGAGCCGTACCGTCGGAGGCCACATTCAAAACCGGCAGATCTCCGGCGTGACCGTCGCCGACGGGGCCCGCATGCTTTCCGGTTTTCTTCGGATCGAAGTGATTGCCTGCCGCCAATCCCGCCACGGGTTTTCCGTCTTTTTCTTTGGCGCCGCAGTCGGGGAACTCATGAACATGAAAGCCGTGCGGCCCGGGCGGCAGACCTCTGAGATCCGGGGTCAGCTTCAATCCAGCGGCCGTATCCGCGGCGACGACGGAACCGATGGACTCCGCAATTCCGGTTTCGTCGATCTTGTTCATCTCCACTCTGATCTCTTCGGCATAAACCGCGGATCCGAAGATGATCGCCGCGCCTGCGGCCATCAATCCAAATTTGTTCATCATAACCTCCCGTATCGTTGTTAAATTTTGCTGTCCAACCGATTTTAAGCCTAAGACAATCCCTGTCGTAAGTCCGTTAAACGAATTTGACATAATCCGAAGCGATGCTTATCGGCCTTTGCAAAACCTGGATAGGAAGCGTTACTCTCCATAAGGGTCGATGGGTATAAGCTGATGGCAGAACGTACTTCGAACCATGCGTGATCCTTTAGCTTTGCTGCCCGGCACCGATTTCCCCCGTATCACGCGGAAACGGCTGGAGACTCTTCAGGTCGATCTGGGCTATCGCTGCAATCTGAGGATTTTGGAGGAACCGGGGTATGAAGATCTGGCTAGGTTCCTTGCGGAACATCGCGTCGAGATCGTTGCCTCTCTGCCGTGTTATCTTGAGCAGGACGTGGACGCTCAGCGCGGCAAGGGGGTATTCGATAGGAGTCTTAGGGCTTTACACCAGCTGAATCGCTTCGGCTACGGCGGCTTCGATTCGGGCCTGATTCTAAATCTGGTCTACAATCCACAGGGGGCGGCGCTGCTGCCGCCGCAAATCGAATTGGAAAACGCCTATGAGCGCGAGCTGGAAAGCCGCTACGGGATCGTTTTCAACCGATTGTACACCCTTGCCAATATGCCGATCCGGCGTTTCGGCAGCACCCCCATCAGTCAGGGGAGGTTCGACGAATACATGACTTTGTTGAGGAACAGCCACAATTCGAAAAATCCGGAAGACGTAATGTGCCGCAGCTTGATCAGCGTAGACTGGCAAGGTCATGTATACGACCGCGATTTCAACCAGATGCTCGATTTGCCACTGGGCGCCGGCAGCAGTTGCGGCGGGGCGCTGCGATCTTGAGCGCACGCCTTCGTCTTTCTTTTCGTAAGAGCTCCTTTTCTTAATCTGTCCGCTTCCCATGCTGCAATTTATCAACGTCAGCAAACGCTATTCGGATAGCGGAGAAGTATTGTCCAACGTCTGTTTTCAGCTCGAAAAGGGCGAAATGGCTTTCCTGACCGGCCACTCGGGGGCCGGGAAAAGCACCTTGCTCAAGCTGATTCCGGTCATCGAACGGCCCAATCGGGGGCAGATCCTCTTCGAAGGAAAGCCCATCAACCGTATATCCAAACGGCAAGTGCCTTATCTTCGCCGCCAATTGGGATTGATCTTCCAGGATTACCGCTTACTGCACGATAGAACCGTATTCGACAACGTAGCCCTGCCCCTGCTCATCGCCGGCTTCAGCCAGCAAGAAACCGCCCGACGGGTTCGGGCCGCCCTCGATAAGGTCGGTTTACTCCGCAAGGAAAAGCGGTTTCCTCTTGCGCTGTCCGGAGGCGAGCAGCAGCGGGTCGGCATCGCTCGAGCGATCGTACACAAACCCTCCCTGATTCTGGCCGACGAGCCGACCGGCAATTTGGATCCGGGCCTCTCGGCAGAGATCATGGATTTATTTAAGGAATTCAACCAGGTCGGCGTAACGCTCTTGATCGCGAGTCACAACCTCGACCTGATTTCGCGGTTCGCCTGCCGAACCCTCAAGTTACAGCAAGGCCAATTGGTCGAAGGCGGCTGAGACGTGCCGATTGCAAGAATGCAGAAACCTCGAAGGAGGCGCGATACTAATGCGGCGCATGCCCGGCGAACCGGCAATGGGCCGGCGAACTGGCTGCGAGCCTACGTCGACTTGCACGTCGAAACGCTTAAATCCAGTTTTGTACGTCTTCGGCGAACTCCTGTCGCCAGCATCATGACGGTGCTGGTGATCGCCATCGCATTGACCATACCGGCTAGTTTCCATGTTTTCATCAAGAACGCTCAGCAGGCCAGTTCGACCCTCGAAGCGACGAACCAAATATCGCTGTTCCTGAAACCCGAACTGACCAACGAAGCCGGCGGCAAGGTCGCGGAAACACTCAATAAGCACCCGCAAATCGCGGTGGCCGAGCTGGTTACGAAAGAAGCGGGGTTACAGCAACTCAAGAGCTACAGCGGTTTTGGCGATGCCTTACAGGCTTTGGATTTCAATCCCTTGCCGGCGGTCGTCGGCATCAAACCGAAGGACTCCCTCACTCGTCCCGATGAAGTGGAAAAACTGCTCGGCGAGCTCCGAGCGCTGCCGGAAACCGATTTCGTCCAGCTCGATACCGAGTGGATGCACAAGCTGCACGCCATATTAACGATCGCCCAACGCAGCGTAGTCGTGTTCAGCGTGCTACTTAGTCTTGGCGTATTGTTCATCGTAGGCAACACCATCCGTCTCGAACTGCAAAACCGCCGCGAGGAAATCGTCGTCGCGAAACTGATCGGGGCCACCGACCGTTTTATCCGCCGCCCTTTCTTGTATGCCGGCTTTTGGTACGGCTTCCTCGGCGGAACTCTTGCCTGGTTGTTGGTCAGCTTCTTCCTGTTGTTCCTGCGTGGCCCCTCCCGACACTTGGCGGAACTCTACGGCAGCCCTTACGCGCTTTCCTTTCTGAGCCTATCGGAAACAGAACTCCTGATTGGAGCATCGGTCTTATTGGGAATAATCGGGGCATGGATAGTCGTCTCTTATCATTTACGGGAACTTGATCCTACTTGATTGACGAGGTTTTATAGACATACTATTAGCACTCGTCATTGTTGAGTGCTAAGCTAAAACAGGAATTAAGACTGAGGACACTTATGAGCAACGCATTAACTCTTCCGGTTAATCTCTCGCTCGGCTCCATCGAAGAATATGTCTCTGCCGTAAACTCGATGCCGCGTTATAGCGCCGATGAAGAGCGCGCACTGGCTGTACGCTTTCGCGAGCATAACGATTTGGAGGCTGCACGGCAGTTAGTGCTCGGCAATTTGCGCTTCGTCGTCCATATTGCCAGGGGATACCTGGGCTACGGTTTGCCGCTGCCCGATTTGATCCAGGAAGGAAACATCGGCCTCATGAAAGCCGTGAAGCGTTACGACCCTGCCGTCGGCGTCCGGCTGGTTTCGTTTGCCGTTCATTGGATCAGGGCGGAAATCCACGAATTCATCATTCAGAATTGGCGCATAGTTAAAGTCGCCACCACCAAAGCTCAGCGGAAATTGTTCTTCAATTTGCGCAAGTTCAAGAACCGCTTGGGATGGCTGAGCCACGACGAGGCTCACGTTCTAGCCAACGAATTAGGTGTGGATGTCGCGACTGTCTATGAAATGGAAAATCGCCTGAACAATCAGGATGTCGCCTTCGAACCCAGCGATAACGACAGCGACGATAGAGAAACACCGGCTCCGGTGCATTATCTTCAGCAAGAAAATGCCGATCCCGCGGATTTGCTCGAAGATAACGACTGGGGACAGCATAAGCAGCAACGGCTGGTAGCCGCCATCGAGCAACTGGACGAGCGCAGCCGGGACATCGTTACGAGCCGGTGGCTGAGCGAAGAAAAACTGACCTTGCACGACCTGGCCACGCGCTATCAGGTTTCTGCCGAGCGTATTCGCCAGTTGGAGAATACCGCTATGAAAAAGCTGCGAAACTCCCTGGTCGACACCTGAGCTTCGAGCAGACTCGACCCCACGCACTAAAAAAGGTGACGCAAAGTCACCTTTTTTGTATCCGACTTCCGCCCACCGAGGCCGATGGCTTCTAGATCCTATTGCAGGGCGGTCTCGTGGTCCTTCCGAAGATGCAACATCGTAAACATGCCGAGCGGCGGCAAGGTATGCCGTTTAACTTCGCGCAGGGACGTATTTCCCAGAATCTCCTGAACAGGCATGTCCGGACGCCAACCCAGCTTGTTCGAAAGCGGAGCCAAGAATTTTTCGATATCCCGCCTAAAACCCTTTTCTGCGGCAAAGTGATTCACGATGATCACATCGCCTCCGGGCTTGCACACCCGCTCGATTTCCCGGATCACTTTCTCCGGGTCCGGAACCACCGACATCACGTATGCTGCGACCACGGCATCGAAAGAATCGTCGGAAAATTCCAGTTCACGGGCATCCATGATGCGAAGGCTGGAAACATGGCTCAACTTTCCTCTCGCTACCCGTTGCTGGGCTCTTTCCAGCATGTCGGGAGAAATATCGATGCCGTGCACTTCGTGCTCCTTACGATAGTAAGAGAGGCTAATACCCGTGCCCACCCCAACTTCGAGTACCTTGCCAGGCCGCTTGTTGGTAACGCCCGCCGCCATCGAACGGCCGCGAAAACTCAGCATCCAGCCAAAAGTCTGATCATATACTGGCGCATAGCGTGCGTATGATTTTAGGATGTATTCCAATTGCATTGTGTTGTCCTCTCCTCCCGTCCGGTAGCGTTATTGACGAGACTTCTTGTTGTTTTTCGAGAAAATTTTTGCTTGGCATCCCACCCAATAAACACACGGCTGAAACTTCAGCATCATCTTCCACATCAGTATTGATAATAAAGGTTAACTAAGGACATGGGAATCCGATAGAGTTCTGGTGCGGGCAGTAATTGGACGTTTATTGCATGAACCGCCACCCCGGAGCTATTGAGTTCATTTAATATAGCCGTTTAAGAACGCAGCGTTGGGCAATTCGATCATGAGCAAAGTGGTACAAGTCAAGCTTAACCAATCAGCGGAGGAAATCGTCGCCAAAGCGAGGGAAGCGGCGCGCGACAAGGGCATTCATTTGATCGGCGACGAAGAAAGAGGACAGTTTGCCGGTAATGGAATCGAGGGCCATTACCATATCAGCGGCGACACGCTTTCTATTCGGATTTCTAAGAAGCCGTTTATCGTTCCGTGGAATCTGATCGAAGCTGCCGTGCGGAATTATTTCGCTTAACGGCGGTGCGTCGTTAAAACCGCAGCCAAAGCTCATAGCAAGAGCCGAAACGCCGGATCTTATCATGGAACCCGGTTCCGCACGTGCTTGCCGACCGTCATTATCCGCCCGAACTGTGGCTGAAGTGGACATCGAGGCTGCGTTTGAGTTTTTGCGGCAACTCCGGCAGAGACGAACGCGGCACCAGAAAAGTCGTGAGAACAAACAAATCTCTAAAAATTCTTTTCTCTTCCATCATTTCGCGAACATAATCGTGGCGAACGCTACCTCCCGGTCCGACTTTATTTCCCAACATGTGTTGCTCGAATAATGAACGATTGATGCGCCAACCGATCAATTGGTCATCAATATCCATCAACCGTTTAAGCACTCGAAAAGGGACCTGCAAAAGCGGTTCATCCCGGTAAAGAAGGAGAAACAAGGCGGATAGGACGGCTGCTTGGCGGAATTGGAATACCCCCTCATCCCGCAGCAATTCGTATTCCTCCGGCTTAAACAATGCGTCGAACCGGTAACGGCCGTTTTCCAGCTTGCTGAGCTGCCCCCGACGATCCCAACCGGACAGTGAGCGGTTGTTCTGTACCCATTGATAATCCTGTTGCAGCATGTCATGCACCAGGCGGCGGTAATGCGGCCAAAACTCGCCCCCTTCCGGATTCCGAAAAGGCATATTGGCAAGCCAATTATCGACTGCCTCGAACAAGGTCTTTTCTTCACGCGCTTTCAGGAGAGCCTCGCGCTCTTCAGACCGAAATCGATCGAACGAGTCCGGAGTAAGCTCCGTGGCCAAACCAAGACGAAGCTCGATTTCTCGGAGCTGGCCGCTCTCGAATACCGAGCCCGAAAACAGATGATCGCGGAAATCGAGAAAATCGAGCGGAGAAATCGTTTCGAGCACCTCGATCTGACGATTGATAATCTTCTGGATCGCCACTAGGCGACCGAGGCGGGCAGCGATCAAGCCGACTTTCTGTCCGTCCAAGGGAATCGCCGAGAACAATTCAAGCACTGATTTCAGCTCGTAGAGGACTTCCTTGAGCCAAAGTTCGTGAACCTGATGAGCGATAATGAATAAGGTCTCGTCATGGACCTCTCGATCATCCCGCCCGCTTTCAGGACACTGGGCGTTTAGAAGGATATCGAGCCGTAAATAGTCCGAATAGTTGAACTCTTCCGTAGATCTTCTCATCGTGAACCCTTTTCCCTAGAGTCGTGATTCGAAGCAACTCCTTGATCGGGGGCTGCATGTCCGTGTATACCGATCGACGACGCCGTCAATCCAGCTGTCGGCGGTTCCCCTGATATCGACTTTCGGACCGGCCGACATAAGCCTTAAATTTACACGCAAAGCAGCGCCAGTATTGACCTTCGAAAAATCTTCAGTCTATGCGTGAAAATACGAGCATGGATCGCCCTAAGCGCCATAAAAGAGACCGGGCAAGCGAACGAGAGGCGGTTTCTTTATTCGAAAGATCGGGCTCAGTCGACCCATGAAGACAACGTCAATCGCCCCGACAGATTATAGTTACCCGGATAGCTATAGATGGCCTGACCATAGGCCGGGCTCACGTATTGCACGTTGAAAGCCGTTACCGTATCCGGGCCGACTCTCGGATAGCTATATATCGATTGTCCATAAGCCTTATTCACGTAAACGATTTGCGGATTCTTCACTTCGAAGACTATGCTTTCGGGAACTAAATAGCTATAGATCGCATTATTGAACGCCTTATTGAGGTAGATGAGTCCGGGTCGAAACTTTTGATCCAGTTCCGTGTTAAGCCGGTCAAGCTCAGCCGCAACGAGACCGCCCGCGAACAGCGAAAATGCTACCGATATTACGGCAATCAGTCTTCTGGGGATCATGGCACACCTCATCGTTGTTATTGACCGCCATACCCTTCGACTGTCAAATTCACGAGAATGTTTCTGATCCGCCAGCGCGCATTAACGGGACATTTGCGATTGGAAGGGTCGCCCTGGCGCTCCCAGGCCGACCGTCTGCGATTGGATAGCGTCAGCAGCAGGGGGTTGTGCGAAATGCGGGCTCGAATCTGCTAATTAACTTAGTACACATCGATCGCGTCCGGTTTTCTTCGCTTCATAAAGCGCCTTGTCCGCCCGTTCGAAGAGAGATTCCGACGTGTCGCCGTTCCGTACCTGGCTCATTCCGCAAGACACGGTAACCTGAACCGGCCGTCCTTGCGAATTGAAACCGCAGTGGGCAATTTTTTGCCGAATCTGATCGGCAATCCGGAGTGCGGCGTCTCCATCGGCGCCGCATAAAATCATCGCGAACTCTTCACCGCCTAGGCGCGCTACGAAATCCGTCTGCCGGATGGATTTATCCAACTCTTGGGCGACCGTCACCAACACTTTGTCCCCGGCCGAATGTCCAAAACGATCATTGATACCCTTGAAATGATCGACATCCCACAGCAGTAGCGACAAAGGCTGTTGAAAACGCTGCGATCGGGCAATCTCTTGGGCAATACGATCCTGATAAGCCATACGATTAGGCAAGTTCGTCAAGGAATCCCTAAGTGCCATGTCATGCGCCAACCTCAACTTGGAACGCAATTCAGCCGCCTCGAGCTCCAATTCCTGAAGCCTGCGAGTCAACTCGCCGAGTCTTCCGGTGGAGTCCCGCAAAAGGCCCAATTCGCGATCACGATTGATATGCAATTGTTGCAGCAGCCCGCTCAATCCGTTGTTCACTAGCACCTTAAGCTGATCCACTTCGGTGATCACTTCCATCTTCGAGCGCAAGTTCTCAAACTGCAGCGAGAAAGAGGAGTGTTCTGCCTCACGATCGCGAACGAAGGCCTTAGTGCTGGCATCCACTCCGATCGCATCATGTCCCAATTCAGTCAAGCGGCCGGATAAGCCGGCCAGAAAATACTCGATTTCCAGTTGCTCTTTTTGAATGAACGTTTTTACGTCGCTTAAAAAACCGATAGCCTCGCCGAGCAGGCTTTCGAGTACTTCCGTATCCGATTCCGATTTCAAACGCGTTTTGATCTGTTCTGCCTGCTGCCTAAAGTTCAAAGGAAGATCTATGACATCCAGCAGCAGTAGCAAACGATCGCGGACCGGACCGATTTCGACCGTTTCTCCCTCCGACTTTTTGTTCGTTTGAAGCAATCTGCCAAAAAATCCCGGTTTTGCCGCTTTGTCAGAAACCGAAATCGGTGTGTCGTGACGCAAAATCTCCCGTAATTCGGAAAGCAACCATTTCCAGTCCGCTATTTCGCCCCGGCCGACTTTTTGTTCGAGCAATGTAATCGCTTTTGTTTCTTCGTCGCTTATTGCAAGTTGCTTTGCAAAGCGAAACAGAATTCCGCTCTCCTGCTTAACAGGCTTGTTGTTTCCGCCCCTATCCTTTACGTCCCGCAAGAGCGTTTCCGATATGTCGTTCAACTCGGCCAGGCGCTTTTCATTCGAAATACCTTTCCTCAACAGGTCGCGGATATAAAGGAGGTGAGGATCGATCGCGGGATCCAGCCCGCTGGTCGCCAGGGTCAGGCGAATAATGGTGCGGCACAGTAATTTCTCTCGCTCGTCCGTTTTCTGCCGGGATCCCGTCGATTCATCGACCAGCGTTGTGTGTCTCGCTTTCCAGTATTGCGGATCATCTGATTTGAGGTTGTTCATAGTCGTGTCTGTCGCGGCGTGAGGTGCTTGCCTTCCAAAGAAAGGAGGACTGAAACGGGTTCTTACAAAGTTTAATCGGGATCGAGAATGTCGCAGCGGTATTAACGACACTTATTGCAAATAAGTAGAAATTTCTTTCTGAATTAAATGTAAGCACGGTGCATTTGTTGAAATGATGTTATTTCTAATTAAAAAACAATAAGCTACGAAACCCCTTATTGTGGATAAAAATCATCGTACACACGGGTAAGAACTGTGGACAAATGTAGATGAACCGTTGCTCTCTCGGCTCGGAACAGTTTGCTAACAGGGTTTTGGATATATTCTGCACATGCCGGCTCGAGGTTCCGGAGGAGTCGGCAGAAGAATTTGCACAGAGCTGGAATCGACATCCTGGCAGGCACGAATGGCGTTTTTTCGGCTCGCGGGCGGACTGTCGAAGAGAGGTTTACATGAACTGTTTTTGGCAAATCCGGCCTAAAACGAATCTTCTGCGACCGGTACAATAGCCAGCCTTACTATTGTCCGAATCATCATTCCATGAAATATCGCGATCTTCGTGAATTTATTCTCCATTTGGAGTCGATCGACGAGCTTAAACGCATAACCGTGGAAATCGACCCGAACCTCGAGATGACCGAAATATGCGACCGGACTCTCAAGGCTGGCGGTCCGGCACTACTGTTCGAAAGGCCGACCGGATCGCATGTCAGGGTGCTGGCCAATCTGTTCGGGACGCCCCGCAGGGTTGCTTTGGGGATGGGGCAGGAATCGGTCGAAGCGCTTCGTGAAGTTGGAAAGCTTCTGGCTTTTCTCAAGGAACCGGAACCGCCGAAAGGCATGCGCGACATGTTCGATAAGCTGCCAATGTTCAGGCAGGTGCTGAACATGCCGGCCAAGGAAGTGAAGAACGCGCCATGCCAGGAGATCGTTTATGCCGGATCGGATGTCGACCTCGGCCGTTATCCCATTCAAACGTGCTGGCCGGGAGATGCGGGACCATTGATCACCTGGGCCTTGGTCATTACCCGAGGTCCGCATAAGGAAAGGCAGAATTTGGGAATTTACCGGCAACAGGTCATCGGCAAAAACAAGGTCATCATGCGCTGGCTCGCGCATCGGGGCGGCGCGCTGGATTTCAAGGACTGGCAGGAGGCCCGCCCCGGCCAGCCGTTTCCGGTTGCCGTCGCATTGGGCGCGGATCCCGCCACCATTCTCGGTGCCGTGACGCCGGTGCCGGATTCGCTTTCGGAATACGCCTTCGCGGGGCTCTTGCGTGGCGCCAAAACGGAAGTGGCCAATTGTCTTCTGAGCGATTTGCAAGTGCCCGCGACGGCCGAAATCGTCTTGGAAGGTTTCATCTATCCCGGCGAAACGGCGCCGGAGGGCCCGTTCGGAGATCACACCGGCTATTACAACGAGGTCGAGGAATTCCCCGTTTTCACCATCGAGCGCATCACGCAACGGGAAAGCCCGATCTACCACAGCACGTATACGGGACGTCCTCCGGATGAGCCGGCCATTCTGGGCGTTGCCTTGAACGAAGTCTTCGTGCCTATCCTGCAAAAGCAGTTTCCGGAAATCGTCGATTTCTATCTGCCGCCGGAAGGCTGTTCTTACCGGCTTGCCGTGGTCAGCATGAAGAAACAGTACCCTGGCCATGCAAAACGGGTGATGTTCGGCGTATGGTCGTTCCTGCGGCAGTTCATGTACACCAAGTTCGTGATCGTTGTGGATGAGGATATCGATGCGCGGAATTGGCAGGATGTGATCTGGGCGATGACGACTCGCATGGATCCTGCGCGCGATATCGCGTTGATCGAAAACACGCCGATCGACTATCTGGATTTTGCCTCGCCGGTTTCGGGTCTGGGTTCAAAAGTCGGGTTCGACGCGACCAATAAGTGGCCCGGCGAAACGGTTCGCGAATGGGGCCAACCCATCGCGATGACGGAGGCCGTTCGGTCAAAAATTGATCAGCTTTGGGATAGCCTGGGCATTTAAGCGAGGCCTCTAAGCGGAATGTAAACGGTCACGCAATCGGTGCCGCCGCTATCTCTCTATATTTCAAAATGACTAAGTATTTTTCGATGCCGCGTTTTCTTTGGCCGGTAATTCTTCTTTTAATGCTGGTATCCCCCCTCGGGCTCAGCCAGTCGGCCGAGGTTGAACAGGCGCGCCCGTTGAACGAGTTGGTGAAGGATTGGCAGAAAGTCCTGGACCAGGCCGAAAAGGATTTGGCTAAACCCGATGTCCCGGACCGCCGGCTTGCGGCTCTGCGCGAAGAGCTGACGACCATGCAGCTCGATGCCCGCAGGGCATCGGACGAAGCCCTGCCGGAAGTACAAGTGATTCGGGACGAACTTGCTGCCTTGGGGCCGCCGCCGGCCGAGGGAGCGCCGCCCGAAGCGCCGACCGTGGCGGCCAAGCGCAAAGCCATGAACGAACGCCTCGCTGCGGCGGAAGGCGCAATCAAAGAGGCGGAGCTCATCATCGCTCGAGCCGGGCGACTCGCAGGCGAGGTCAAGACCTTGCGGCGCATCCGTTTTACCGAACACGTCTTGAAGCGGGGTATCTCGCCGCTGACGCCGGCAGTTTGGCGAAAAGCTTGGTCCGAGTTGAGTACCGGATTTAGCGTCATCGCGCAAAACCTTCAGCAGTGGTGGTCCAGCGATACCTTTGCGCGAGATGCCCGGGCCATCGGTTGGCGTCTGGCCTTAGGCGTAGGCGTCGCGATCCTGTTGGCGTTTCCCTTGCGCAGGGCTTTGATTCGAAGATTCGGCTATATCGAAGTCGAGGCCGAACCGACTTATGGCCAGCGTTTGAGAACGGCTTTGTTCACAGGCTTTATTCGGGCTCTGTTACCGTCCGCGGCCGTTTTGGCGCTTTTCCTGAGCCTGTCTTATACCGGATTGTTGACCGAGCCGCTGCTGGCCGTGGCTCGGACCGCTTTGCTCTCTCTGATTTCGCTGTTTTTCGTGGCAGGCTTTTCCCGTGCGGCGCTGGCCCCGTTCGAGCCGGAGTGGCGCTTGGTTCAAATCCATGACGAGGGAGCCCGGGCTATCAGCCGCACCGTGAACGGCTTGGCTTTCGTATTCGCTCTCGACCGGGTATTGAGCGAAATCGGGACCCAGTTCAATGCCTCGGTCGAATCAACGCTTTTGCAAAAATTCCTGTTCGGCTTGCTCATTGCAGCTTTGTTGCTGAGTCTGCTGCGTCGCAGTATATGGTTCTCGCCCGACAGACCCTCGCTCAGCCCGACCTGGCAGCGTCTTCGCTTCGTGTTGAAGTTCCTCGTTTATGCGATTCCGGTATCGGGCTTGCTCGGTTACGTGGCCTTGTCCCGTTTGCTGGCCACACAGCTGGTGTTGACTGCCGGGCTTTATTTGTCCGTGCTCCTGTTGCGCAAGATCAGCTACGAACTCATCGACGACGTCTTGAGCAAGACATCACCCTTGGGGGCCAAGCTCCGCAGCAGCCTCGCCCTGAGCGACGACGGCGCCGAGATGCTCAAGTTTTGGCTGAGCGGAACCGTTGGCCTCTTAATCCTGGCCATGGGCGTGGTCCTGCTGTTGGTATTGTGGGGTGCCGCAGGCAAAGATCTCACCGCCTGGCTTCACAGCGTGTTTTTCGGCTTCAAGGTCGGCAACATCACGCTATCCCTTGCCGACATGCTGCTGGCCTTGGCGCTTTTTGCAGGGCTACTCGCAGCCACCCGGATGATTCAGAAAGCGCTGGACCAGCGTATCTTTCCGCGGACGCGACTGGATGTCGGCATCCGGCATTCGATCCGTTCCGGAACCGGCTACGTCGGATTTACTGTCGCGGCGATGCTGGCGATCTCGACCTTAGGTATTGACCTGTCCAATCTGGCCATCATCGCCGGCGCATTATCCGTAGGTATCGGTTTCGGCCTGCAGAATATCGTCAACAATTTCGTGTCCGGGCTGATTCTGCTCATCGAACGCCCGATCAAGGCCGGCGATTGGGTCGTGGTGGGCGATCACCAGGGTTATGTGAAGAAGATCAGCGTGCGCGCGACCGAAATCACGACCTTAGACCGCGCTTCGGTGTATATCCCGAACTCCACGCTGATTTCGGGCGCGCTAACGAACCGAACCTACGCCGACAAAGCGGTGGGGCGCGTCGTGCTGCCGCTCGGCCTGTCTCATGACACGGATGCCAAGCGAGTACGGGACCTTCTGCTGAAGATCGCGCTAGATCACCCGGAAATCCGCCGCATCCCGCCGCCGGTCGTTTTGTTCAAAGGGTTCGCGGAAAGTACCCGAAACTTCGAACTGATCGCGCTTCTCCACGATGCCGGAAAGGTCGATTCAGTGACCAGCGATCTTTGTTTCGAAATCGACGAAATATTCCGCAAGGAAGGAATCCCGATTCCGTTCCCGCCTCGGAATTTGAACCTGAATCTTAACGGCGAGCAGTTGCAGCAGATCCTGACGGTGCGCGAGGAAAAAACACCGCCAGGGAATTGAACCCGGATCACTCCGACTGATCGCCCGCCGGATTGTCCGAATAGCGGAGCGCTTCGGTCAAGTGGGGGTCGATGATGCTTGCCATGATTTGATGCAGCTTGGGATTTGCCGTCAGCACGTTACCGGATTCGAAGTATTTGTCTTTCCCTTCCAAATCGGTAACGATGCCGCCTGCTTCCTGAATCAGGAGAAGGCCGGCAGCCATGTCCCATTTTTTCAGGCCGATTTCCCAGAAACCGTCCAACCGCCCTGCTGCCACGTAAGCGAGATCCAGAGCCGCCGAGCCCGCGCGCCGGATTCCGGCCGTATCTTTCATGAGATCGCGCATCATGCCCAAATAGGCCTCGACGTGACGCTGATCCTTGAACGGGAAACCCGTACCCAGCAACGCCCCCTTCAGGCCGTTTTGCTTGCTTACCCGGATACGCCGATTGTTGAGCGACGCGCCGGCGCCTCGGGCCGCCGTAAACAGCTCCTGGCGCAATGGGTCGTAGATCACGCCCTTTTCGATGCGCCCGCGGTGGAGCAGAGCGATGGATACGCAGAATTGAGGAAACCCGTGCAGGAAATTGGTGGTTCCATCCAAGGGATCGATGACCCAGACGAAATCGGTCTTGGCCGGGCCTTGCCGACCGCTTTCTTCCCCTAGAAAAGCGTGAGTGGGATAAGCTTTCTGCAAAGTGTGGATAATTTCACGTTCCGCCTGGCGGTCCACTTCGCTGACGAAGTCGTTGCGTCCCTTGGGCGTGATCGTAAGAAGGTTCACCCGGTCCATCGAGCGAACGATAATATCGCCCGCCGTCCGAGCCGCGCGAACCGCGATAGTGAGCATGGGATCCATATTGGAATCGGCGCTGGTTAAAAAGCGGTTTAGGGTATCAAATTTCTGATAGTATTTTACCTTTTTTGGTTATAGCTCTCGCTGAAGCATGAATCGCTTGTCCCATGTCAGGATCGTGCTGGTTGGAACCACGCATCCCGGCAACATCGGTGCGGCGGCGCGCGCCATGAAGAACATGGGGCTGCGCGATTTGGCTCTGGTCGCGCCCAAGGTCTTTCCCAGCGGAGAAGCGACGGCGCGAGCATCCGGTGCCGACGATATTCTGTCCGAGGCGCGGGTTTGCCGTGACTTGCAGGAAGCCATCGACGATTGTGCTTTGGTTGTCGGGGCCAGCGCACGGCTCCGCACCATTTCCTGGCCGCAGCTCGATCCGCGGGAATGCGCGAAACAGGTCACTGCGGGTAATACGAAGACTGCGATTTTATTCGGGCGGGAACATTCGGGTCTGACCAATGAGGAATTGGAGCGATGTCACTACTTGCTGCATATTCCCTGCGATCCCGATTTCAGTTCACTGAATGTCGCCGCGGCGGTTCAGATCGTGGCTTACGAGCTTTTTCTCTCAACTCAGAAACAAGCTCACACCGACAATAACGGTCCAGCCCTGGCTACGGCGGCTGAAATGGAATCCTTTTACGGACACTTGGAACGCACCTTGTACGACCTCCGATTTCTCCACGAAAGAAAGCCTGGACCTTCGGTGATGCGCAGGCTCAGGCGAATCTTTAACCGAGCCATGCTGGAGAAAAAGGAAATTCATCTTTTGCGCGGCATCTTGACGGCCGTTCAGCTTCGAATACGACCCCCGGCGTGAACCCTTATGTGGCAACGATTGAAAGAAGAATTCAGCTGTATTTTCGACCGTGACCCGGCGGCCCAATCCTATTTCGAAATTTTCACCACCTATCCGGGGGTGCACGCCATTTTGGCTCATCGATTCAGCCATCGATTGTGGAATTTCGGGCTCAAATGGCCGGCTCGATTCATCTCGACCTTGGCCCGCTGGTGGACGGGTATCGAAATCCACCCCGGAGCGCGGATCGGAAAGCGGTTCTTCATCGATCACGGCATGGGAGTGGTCATAGGTGAAACGGCGGTGATCGGCGACGACTGCACGCTATATCACGGCGTGACGTTGGGCGGCACGTCCTGGAAAAAGGGAAAGCGGCACCCGACCTTGGGCAATGGAGTGGTGGTCGGCGCCGGCGCCAAAATACTCGGTCCGATAACCATTGCCGACGGCGCCCGTATCGGCTCCAATTCGGTAGTACTGAAGAGTGTCCCTGCCGGCGCCACGGTGGTGGGCATCCCCGGTCATGTGGTGAGTACCGACCGCCAAGCCCAGGAAGCGCGCCGTCAGGCTATCGCCAGCAAACTGCGTTTCGACGCTTATGGTTTGACGCCCGACATGCCCGATCCGGTGGCTCACGCGATCAATCACATGCTCGATCACATACAAGCGCTGGACGAGCAGATCGAGGCGCTAAAGCGCGCCCTCAAACAGCAGGGTATCGGCGTTTCGGAAGCGCCATTGCCCGAACTGGAGCATTGCGAGCTGAAAACGGGCGAGGAAAAATAAACAAATTCAGCCCCACGGCTATCGGGAGTGGCGATGCCGCTATTTTTCCAGTACTTGAAAAATCTTGTTCGCCCATCCGACACTTTCGAGATGAATCTTGCCTATTCGGGATAAGTCCAGGTTCTCGAAACGCACCTCGTCCAGCTTCCAACATTCGTAGTTGATGGCGCAACTCAGGGCCTCTCCAGCCAATCCCGCGCGATGCACTAAGGCATCTTTCACCTCGCTCGATAGCGGCAGGCCGCCAACCGCGTCATCCAAGGAAGTCTCCAGCAGCTGGTCGATGGTGGACATCAGGCCTACCAGGAAGAATTGCTCGCTGTTCGGCAACTTGAGGAACGCGGCGAGAGATTCGCACATTTTTGCTCGAATCAAAGCGATTTTGACAATCTCTCTCGGCCGGTCGGGAAAATTCGCCAGGCTGATCAACGATGCCCAGCGCTGGACTTCGCGGATACCCAAATAGGTAATCGCGAATTTCAGCGAATCGATCTGTTTCGGCAGCGCGTAAAATGCGGAGTTGATGTAGCGGAGCAGTTTGTAGCTGAGTCCCACGTCCATCGAAATCGTGCGCGCGAGTTCGGGTATCGAGATGTTCGGCCGATTGATTTTTGCCAACAGCTGTAAAACGGCGTGTTGACTGGTTTCCAACCGTTTTCCCCGCACCATGTTCGGCCGGCTGAAAAAGAATCCCTGAAAATACTGGCAGCCCAGCTCCCGATACTCCAGATATTGCTCCTGCGTTTCCACCTTTTCGGCCAGGAAGCGGACCGGCAGCTTCTTCAGTCGTTCCATCACACGTCCGCTCGCAGACGGAGTGACCATTTGGATGTCGAACTTGATGAAATGGGCCATTTCGATCAAAGGCTGCCAACGCTCTTCAAATACAAAGTCGTCAAGCGCGATCTTATAACCCTGTTGAACCAGGCCTCGCACGGCTTGAATCAAAGCCTCGTCGATGTGGACGTCTTCCAGTACCTCGATAACCACCTTATCTTTGGGGAGCAGCAAAGGGGTTTCGGAAAGCAAGTTCTCCCGAGTGAAATTAATGAAAGCCAGTTGTGCTCCGACGATTTGATCCAACCCGTATTCAAGCAAGCTGTCCACGACGATTTGATTGCTGGCGGCGGTTGGTCCGAACGTCTCAACGGTATCTCCGTTTATGTCGCGGAATAACAATTCATAGGCAAAAATGCGCAAGTCGCGGTCAAAGATTTGTTGCCGTCCGATGAGAAAATCGTTCCTCACGATGATCGAGCCCTGTGTCTGAGGTTTGAATCGGTTTGGCATGTTGCAGACTGGTTACTGCGCTACGATTTATGCCCGATTCACCGACGATAGCGTCGGATAGGTAATGAGTCATGAAAAGTTTAGCGAAGACTGAGACACACACTCGACAAGTCGGGTGGCTCACCCGGCAGGAACGAAGATTTGAACTCTCCGCTCGCTTGGCCCGATTGGCCGTGATTCAGTGAAAGAATAGTTCAGCTTTACGAAAATAGATTCGAGACAAACAAAACCTCATTCAGATGGAAACGATCATGTCCGACGCTATCCCAGACTTTGATGCCGATGTGCTTCAACGCAGCCACACCATACCGGTTCTAGTCGATTTCTGGGCGCCTTGGTGCGCGCCCTGCCGCGCTTTGGGCCCGCTCTTGGAGCGGCTCGCACAAAGAAATTCGGACCGCTTCGTGCTCGTGAAGATCAACACCGAGGAATTGCCGGACGTCAGCGCCCGTTATCAGGTGCGCAGCATTCCCAACGTCAAGCTTTTCGTTGACGGACAGGTCGTCGATGAGTTCAGCGGCGCGTTGCCGGAGACCATGATCGAGCAGTGGCTGAACCGTGTTCTGCCCAGCCCACTGAGGAACAGAATCAAACAAGCGGAAACCGAGGTCTTCGCCGGTCGTCCCGACAAGGCCGCGGCAATCCTGGAAGAAGTGCTTGCCGCAGAACCGGATAACGATGTCGCCGCCATCATGTTGGCTCGCTTGCTCCTTCCGTCGGATCACAGGCGAGCCATGGCAGTCGTGGAACGAATCGGCCCCGATTCGGATTCTCATCCGATGGCGGAAAGTATTCGCACTTTTTCCCGGTTGTTCGGTTACGCCGAAAACCCGGAAATGCTGCCGGAAGCTCCCCTGAAGCCTGCCTATTTATCAGCGATCGAGTATTTGAAGAATGCCGACTTCGAGCAGGCCTTATCGACCTTTATCGAGGTGGTCAAAGCCGCGCGTCATTATGACGGCGATGGCGCCAGAAAAGCCTGCCTGGCCATTTTCAAGTTTCTCGGCGATGATCATGAACTGACCCGGGAGTATCGCGGCCGTCTCTCCAGTGCCCTGTATGTTTGATCCGGCGGTTCGCTCTTATTTGTGAATTTTGACCCGGAAATATTCGGGATCGGCATCACCGGTCAAATCGACCATTGACGAGAAAGAACGAACCTCGCCCCGCTCCAGCATATCCAAATTCGGCGTGCCGTCTTGGTGAAAACCGATTTTGGACACGCCGACTTGAACGCCGACCCGGTCGAAAAAAAGGACATCCACCTCGGGATGGATGAGCGTCAAGTCGGTATTGTGCATAACGATCTTATACTCGTAATGTTTATCCGAGTTCTTGCCGGCGACGGTGAAAACGATGTTTTTCACATAGCCTAGATCGAGCGGAATCACTTTATCGAACTCGAGCTTGGTCAAGTTCGGCAGGCGAGACGTCGTTAGTGCAGCGATGTCGGCCCGCAGTTTTTCGACTTCCGGTTTCAGAGCTTGAAGCTCCAGCGCCTGTTTCTTCTCCAATACGGTCAAATCCAGATTTTCCTGTTCACTTAGAGTCAACTGGATAAACAAGACCAAAAGCGCCGTGGTTTCTACGACCAACACAATGGATAAAAGAAAAATCAACCTCGTCTTGGACGACGAGCGGCGATGTTTGCCTCGAGACGAATACGCTTGCACGTTATCCGTCGCATTTGCGGAGTCATTGTTCGATAGCCTGTACATTTTTTCTCCTTAGGCAACACCTTACCATCTCTATGAGTACGCTCGACGAGGTTTCGCATATCTGCCATACATTCCGGTACGGCCGTAAAGCGATCTCCCCCTTTCCGAAGACGCCAAGCACATACTTTCCATCCCCCGCTGGAAAACCCTTGCTAAAGTTTGTGGACAGCGTGTGCTGAACGAGCACGAAAGAGCTCGGCAAAAAATTATCCACAACTCAGCCACAGGCGTACACTGTTTTTAACACACCTTTATATATTTCTTAATGCATTGTTTAAAAAAGAAAAATAGTGAGCGTCAACAGACTTCTTCCGGCTTTGTAACTAAAGGAAAGATTTTTTGACTTGTTTACATTTGGTAATGTGGCCAATCGGGTCCGAGTCTACATAAGCGGCTAAGCTTTAACAGGCCGCGAAAAACGAGAATATCGATTCCTGTTTGCGAAAAAGCGGCTGAGTTGCAAAAGAAAAAATGTTTCTAGAACGTTACATATTCAAAAAATCGATAAGGGGGGAGAGATGACCGCGTTTGGCGTTTTCGTATTATTTCTCTTGGTACTGTCCGTTATCTTGGTCGTACTGAGTGTCAAGTTCGTGCCTCAAGGTTCCGAATTCACGGTACAGCGGTTCGGAAAATACACCGCGACACTCAAGCCCGGCCTCAATGTGATCATGCCGGTGATCGATCAGATCGGCGCACGGATCAACATGATGGAACAGGTCTTGGACGTTCCTTCGCAGGAGGTCATCACGAAAGACAATGCCATGGTCAAAGTGGATGGCGTCGTGTTTTTTCAAGTGGTGGATGCCGCCAAAGCGGCCTACGAGGTCAGCAACCTGCAGCTTGCCATCATGCAGCTGACGATGACCAATATCCGTACCGTGATGGGTTCCATGGACTTGGACGAGCTATTGTCGAAGCGAGACGAAATCAATGCCCGTCTGCTTTCAGTGGTGGACGATGCCACTACGCCCTGGGGTGTCAAGGTGACGCGGATCGAGATCAAGGACATTACGCCGCCGCAAGATCTGGTCGATTCCATGGCTCGCCAGATGAAGGCGGAACGGGACAAGCGCGCTGCCGTACTCGAGGCGGAAGGCTTGAAACAGGCAGCGATTCTCCGCGCCGATGGCGAAAAACAAGCGGCGATTCTCGAAGCCGAGGGCCGCAAGGAAGCCGCATTCCGCGAGGCCGAAGCCCGCGAGCGTCTGGCCCAGGCCGAGGCGCGGGCTACCCTGATGGTCTCCGAGGCCATCGGCAAAGGGGATGTTCAGGCGATCAACTACTTCGTTGCGCAAAAATACGTCGAAGCGTTGCAAACCCTCGCCGCGGCCGAAAACAGCAAGGTTATTCTCATGCCCTTGGAAGCCTCCAGCGTTATCGGCGCTCTAAGCGGCATCGGCGAAATCACCAAAGAAGCGTTTTCCAAGAAGGCAAGCTAAATGGCATTCGAGATCGTTTTTTGGCACTGGTGGGCGTTCGGCGTGTTTCTTCTTATCGTCGAACTCCTCGCGCCGGGAATGTACTTTCTATGGATGGCCGAATCGGCGTTCGTCGTCGGCGTGATCAAGCTGATCGTGCCGGCGCTGGACTGGGAGTATCAGCTGATATTGTTCTCGGTACTGTCGATCGTCAGCATCGCGGTGTTCCGGCTGTTCCTCAAAAGACATCCCATCGAGACCGATCAGCCTTTGCTGAACCAGCGAGCCGCGCAATATATAGGACGACTGTTCACGCTCGAATATCCGATCGTCAACGGTCAGGGGCGGATCCGCGTGGACGATTCCACATGGAAGGTGCAAGGGGAGGACTGCGAGCCGGGAAGCAAGGTTCGCGTCGTGGCCGCCGAAGGCGTTGTTCTGAAGGTCGAAAAGGCTGCGTGAATCGCGCGCGTTTAAACCCTCAACGCTCTCACGCGTCGCCTCAGCTGGTCGATATCGCGCGGATCTGCCTGTCGTCCGTATCGGATCCGCAGGAACAGCGTGGTGATGGCGCCGATGGCCTCTTTGGCCTCGGGCCGTTCGGAGGCGGCGCGTAAAGCGAAATCACGGGGTCCTTCGCCGGTCTGTTTGACCAGCCCGTTTTTTGCCATTTTTTTGAGGAATCGATTGTAAGCCGCCATGGCGGGATCGGCCGCCTTGGGCTTTCGGCGAGGGCGCAGCCAAAGTCCGACCAGCACGCCGCAGAGGATTAACAGCGCAGTCAGCCAGGTGATCAATCCCCGCCAGTCTACGATACCCAAAGCTTCCCAAAAACGCTTTTGGTTTTCCGGGTTATAGCTCAACACCCGCTGGTTCCAAGCGTGATCGACGCTGGCCCAGATGAGACGTGCCTGATCGTACCAGTCGTGGAGATCGAAAGCGGCATCGGCCAGTGCCCGTCCGACAGGACTGAAACTGACCTCGTGATCGGCCATTTGCCGATCCAGGTCTATCCCCTGCTCGATCCGGTGCGGCGCCACGGCGGCAGTGGGGTCGACGCGCGTCCAGCCTTGTTCGGATAACCACACCTCGGCCCAGGCGTGAGCATCGGCTTGGCGTACTTCCAGGAATTTTCCAACCGGGTTCCATTGCCCTCCCTGATAACCGGTTACCACCCTCGCCGGAATTCCCGCCACCCGCATCAGATAAACGAACGCCGTGGCGTAATGCTCGCAAAAGCCCTTGCGGGTCTCGAAAAGAAAGGTGTCCACCGGCTTGTCGCGTATGACCGGCGGGTTGAGCGTGTATACGAACGGCTCCTCGCGAAAATGGAGCAGCGCCTTGTTCACGATGTCTTTTGGGTCCGACGACGACTGGCGCCAGCGTTCGACCAGCCGGAGCATGCGTGCCGAAGGTCTATCCGGCAGTTGGAGACCCTGTTCCCGCTCGGCGGGGCTGAGTTCGCCGGTTCGGTAATTCGGATAGGAGCTGATCGTGTATTGCCGGCGTTCGCCGACGTTTTGCGGCGTCAGCAGCAAATATTCGGGCGTCTGAGCGAGGTTCTCGGGAAAAACTTTGGGCAGATCCAAAGCGAAAACCCAGCGTTTTTGATGCGGCTCCAGAGTGATCGTGTAACGGTAAGCCGGTCCGGAGAATGCCGGTGCCTGAACGGTGTTCCGGCCTTGTTCCGGCGGCAGGGTCCAGCGTCTTCCATCGGTATGCCAGAACACCGGGCCTCGCCAGTAGCGCTCGGCGGGCAGCGGCAAGGGACCTTCGAAATCGGCGCGAAAAGCCGGCTCCCGCGACAAGGCGAGGCGGCTGACGCTGCCGGGCTCTATGATATCGCTGAGCCCGGTCTTTGCACTGCTCGGATCGTCCGGAAGCTTCCACAAAGGCCCCGCGATACGCGGGAAGAATATGAACAGGACTACCATGATCGGCATGGCTTGCGCCACCAATGACGCCGCCATTCTGAACTGGGTTTTGAGCGACAGGACAGGACCCGCGTTCAGACCGATCAATACGGAAATCAGCAAGGCAACGGCAGCCAGCGTATAGACGGCCAGGGCGATGCTCTGGGAGAACAGGTACTGAGTCAGAGCCACGAAGAACGCGAGATAGACCACCAGGTATACGTCGCGCCGGTTCCGCATTTCCATCAGTTTCAGTCCCAGGCCGACGAGAAAGAGGCTGGATCCGGCTTCGCGTCCGTAAAAGCGATGGTAATCGACGTAAACCAAAGCTGCGCCGGACAAGGTCAGAAGAAACAACAGCAGACGGCCGGGCAGCAAGGCGGGCCGATACCCTGACGCGAATCGCCAGGCCGCCATCAAGGAAAAATAAAGAACGATTGCCCAGCCGAGATTGAGAAGATGCGGTGCGGCAACGAAGAAAACACTGAATAGAAGCAGGTTTTCCTGCGTCCGATCCGGCACGAACGACGTTGCTGCGGGCTTCTTCATAGATCGAACAGAGCCAGCGACTCGAGACACTTCCGGCAGTGCGATGCGCCGTGACCTTCGGCTATGGTCGTTCCTGGCAAGCTGAGGGCATATCGCATCCCAGCCTGCTCGGCATCCAACACCCAGCGGCAAAACCGGCTCAAGCGCGCCTCCGTATCCAATCCCTTGGTATCCGTCCAGTTCAAATGAAGGACTTCCGTTTCGTCCCCCGCGTATTGCTTGATTACCGGATCGCGTCCTTTGGCCAGACTTTTCCAGTGAATGTGCTTGAACGGATCGCCCGGTTGATAAGCCCGAAACCCGTGGAAATCATCGGAAGCATTTCGTGGTCGGGCACCGACATGATCGTCCTCGGAACGTGGGAAAGGCAATCGTTCCTGGGTGGGTCTCGGGTAGACCAGAACCTTATATTTCAGATTGATCGGCGACCAGGCGTAGAAGATTCCCAAAGGAAACGCGGTGCTGATGGTTACGGTGTCGAGCTCGAGCCAGCCCCGCTTTTCCGCTGGGACCCGAAGGATTGCCGAAACAGTACCCTCGGGAGGTATGTCCAGCCGTAACGCCTCGGCGTCTTTCAGCCTCAACTCGATGCCATAGCGCGGCAAAGCCGCGGAGTTGGTCAGCCGCAACTCGAAAGATGCCTGGTCGTCGGCGAAGACGGGGCTCATTTTTCCGGCGCCGACGCTCAGTCCGGAAAGGTTGCGGTAGCTGTAGAACAACGAGGACATGGCAGCTGCCGCCAATAGGAAGGTGAGGATGAACGCCAGATTGTTGCCATAGTTGATGGCGGTGAGCCACTGAATCAACAGGAGCAGCGCAAGGGCCAAGCCGGATCGGCTGGGCAGAACGAAGATTCGCCGGTGAGACAACATGATCGGCCCATCGATCGCTTTTTCGCCTCGGAGGAAGCGCCGAAGGTCCAGCCGTTCCCGAAGCGGGAGCGCAGTCATCTTAAACCGCCGCAACCTGTTCCAGCATCGGCGCCACAATGACGTCGGCGTTCGTAGCGCCGCTCGATACGGGACGCAGCCTATGCCCGCAAACCGGAGCCAATACCGCCTGCACGTCCTCGGGCAAGACCGCTTCACGGCCTTCGATGAAGGTCCAGGCGCGGGCGGCGTTCAACAGGGCGAGGCCCGCGCGCGGCGATAATCCGCATTCGTAATGACCGGATTCGCGGCCGAATCTGATCAGCGCCTGGAGATAATCCAACAGCGCATCGGAGACGTGTATGCTCCTGACCTGGTCCTGGATCGCCACTAATTCGTCCGTCTGAAGGCAGACCGGGAGTTTTTCGAGCAAAACGGAGCGGTCCTCGCCTTTGAGCAAGGCACGCTCCGACCGGCTATCCGGATAACCCAAGCTAATGCGCATCAGGAACCGGTCCAATTGAGACTCGGGCAAAGGAAACGTTCCGATCTGGCACACAGGATTTTGAGTAGCGATGACGAAAAACGGTTCCGGCAGCGAACGGGTTTCTCCCTCGACCGTAACTTGGTGTTCTTCCATCGCTTCGAGCAGCGCGCTCTGGGCTTTCGGGGTCGAGCGGTTGATCTCGTCAGCCAAGATCATTTGGTGGAAGATCGGACCGGGTTGAAAATGAAACGCATGGTTGTTCCCGTCGAAGATCGACGAGCCGACGATATCGGCCGGCAAAAGATCGCTGGTGAACTGAATGCGTTGGTATTTGAGGCCCAAAAGGTTGGCGAGAGTGTGCGCCAAGGTCGTTTTGCCGACGCCGGGTACATCCTCGATGAGTAAATGCCCCCGCGCCAGCAGGCAACAGATCGCGAGACGGATCTGACGCGGCTTGCCGAGGATGACGGTGTTGGCGGTATGGAAGAGTCGGTTTAGGGCGTTGCGCATGGAGAACCTGAGAAGTCGTTTTCGCAACGAAGTATAGCTTTGTCGGAAGACGCGACGGCGCAGAGACCGGACGCGGGCTTCCGTATCAATTCGAAAGCATCTGAATCGGTTATATCCCAAAATCCGGTATGTTTTTGGGATATAACCTAAAACGACGCCCCGATGGGTTTCTAGGCATCTTAAGCCCGCGATTCTGACCGCCCGCCGAAATGACAGCGAAGTGTTCATCTCGCTCATACGGCATAACGGACTTGGCGGAAGTCGTTGGCGCTTTCGGCTAGGGTAAATCGACTCAAGTATTTGTAGGTCGGCAATCCTTTGCCGACGAACCCGTTGGCCCAACGGCGGCGTCGGGAAGGGCGGCTTCGGCGCTCCAATCGCAAACGGTCATCCCAGGAGCGCTGGGATGACCCTTCCAATCGCAAACGACCTGGCCGGGAGCGCCGGCCAGCCCCTTCCCCGGATGACCGTTTGCGATTGGGGAGGGATTCCCGACCTACTCGCGAGTGCCCGTACGGTAGATATGAAAATGCTCTAAGCTCGAACCAGGGCTTTCCGAGCCGATGCGCAAACCCTTGATGCATTGGATGTCCGGCGCTAGTACAAGGAACTGCATGCCCGGGACTGCATCGGCACGCACGGCCGTTCTGGATAGAGGTCGAATTGCTACTGGAGATTAGCCTGAAAACGGACGGACTGAACGGCTGGGACAGTCTCCCCGAACAATCGATCTAGGCGAATTCGTATCTCCGCTCTATGGCTGAATGCTTGGAACTCGGGGGCTGCGCGTGCATGCTGAAAAAACGCTCAAAGAAATGCTCGGAGCGGCATTGGATTCAAGAGTCCCGCTGCTCGATAAAGTGTTTTTCGAACTCGTCCTCCGGCAGAGGGGGAGAAACGTAGTAACCCTGAATTTCGTGGCAGCCATAGAATTTTAAAAGTTCCAGTTGCTCCCGAGTTTCGACGCCTTCGGCCACGACCTTTAAATTGAGGATTTGCCCCAAAGTCACGATGGTCTTGATCAGCGCCGCTTGCTCCGAAGTCGGGTCGCCGGTGTAGGCATGGATGAAGGAGCGGTCGATCTTGATGGTCTGGACGGGCAATTTTTGCAGATAAGACAAGGACGAATAGCCGGTGCCGAAATCGTCCATGGCGATATGGATGCCGCGATCCCGGATACGGCTCAGCCGCTCGGACGCTTTTTCGATGTCGTGCATTACCAAGGTCTCGGTGATTTCCAATTCGACGGCCCCGGGATCGGTTCCTGTTTCGGCCAGCACCCGATCCAGCAAGTCGATGAAATCGTCCGCTAAAAGTTGTTTGGCCGAAAGGTTGATAGCGATTCGGAATTCCGGCAGTTTGTGCTGCCAAGCGCTGGTTCTTAAACAGGCTGTCCTGAGAATCCATTGACCGAGCGGAATGATCAGGGCCGTTTCTTCGGCAATGGTGATGAAGCGGCCGGGCGATACGATGCCCTGCTCGGGGTGCCGCCAGCGGATCAGCGCTTCAGCGCCGGTGATCCGGTTCGAAACGCAGTCGACCTTGGGCTGATAGTAGAGTAAGAACTCCTCCCGCTCGATCGCCTGGCGCAACTGGGTTTCCATCACCATGCGCTGGCGCGGCTCCTCTTTCATGTGGTCTTCGAAATAGCGGAATGTCCGGCGTCCCTTTGCCTTGGACACATACATGGCGGCATCGGCGTGTTTGGTCAAGGTGGTGAAATCCCGACCGTCGTCGGGGAATAAAGCTATGCCGATGCTGGCGCCCACGAAGATCTGATGGTTCTGAATGTGGATCGGCTTCCCCACCGTATCGATAAGTTTCTGGGCAACATCGGCGGGTTCCGCGGCATCGGCGACGTTCGACAGAATGATGGTGAACTCGTCTCCGCCGAACCGCGCCACGGTATCGGTTTTGCGCAGGCAGTTCCGGATACGCGACGCGACTTCCTTCAGCAGGTAATCGCCGGCCCAGTGCCCCAGCGTGTCATTGACATCCTTGAAATTGTCCAGATCGATGAAACATACGGCCAACCTGGTTCCGTTGCGTAGCGCCAGAGCGCTTTCGTGCTCGAACCGTTCCTTGAAGAGAAAGCGGTTGGGCAGGCCCGTCAGAGAATCGTAGTAGGCCAATTGTTCCAATTTTCTCTCGGCATGTTTCAAGCTGCTGATATCCAGGGCGACGGCCACGTAATGGGTGAGCCTGTCCCGCTCGTCGGCGACGGCATTGATGGTCAGCAGCATCGGGAAGCACTCGCCGCTCTTCCGCCGATCCCAGATTTCGCCCTTCCAATAGCCTTTGCTTAAAAGGGTTTTCCACATACGGACGTAAAATGCCTGGTCTTGCAGACCCGATTTGAGCAAACGGGTGCTTTGACCCACCACCTCCGATCGCCGATAGCCGCTGATATCACAAAATGCGTCGTTCACGTCCAGAATCGTTCCCTCGAGATCGGTGATGAAAATCGCCTCGCTGGTGTTCTCGAATACTTTGGCGTTCAGCCGCAGTTGGGTTTCCCTTGCTTTGATTTCGGTGATGTTCGTCGCCGTGATGACGGCGCCTTCCAGCTTGCCCTGCTCCGAGTGCAGCAGGTTGCCCTTCAGCCAGTAAATCGGGCCCGGGCGCTGGCGGGGCGGAACGGACAGACGGTGCTCGCCGCTATAAGATTTGTGCAAACGGATGGTCTCCAGCAGTGCCGATTTCGCCGGCCAGGGCAAAGACGGCAATTGCGCGGCGAGAAACCGTCTGTCTTCCGGAGACAGCAGTTCGTCGACAGGGGAACCGGACCACGCTTCCTCGGAGAGCCCGAGCTGGCGTTCCGCCGCTCCGTTGACCTGACGGATGCGGCCCTCCGCATCGACGACGACCAGAACATCATCCATGGTGTCCAGCACACGCTGGATGAAGCGGCTGAGAGCCTGCTGGCGTCCCATGGCTTCCTTGAGTTTCGCCTTCTGTTGCTCCGATTCCTTGAGCATGGCATCCATGCTTCGGGTGATGGCCAGGATGCGTTTTTCCTGTTTCAGATTCGCCAGCCTCAGTTTTTCGGTTTCTTCCCTCATTTGGCGGAGGGCTTCGGAATCCTCTTCCCCGCGACTTGGTTCGTGATCGGTGTTGCAAATCCAATAGGGTCCCTTCTCCGGCAAGGGGATGTTGAATCGGCCGTTGTCCACTTCGACCTTCAGTGCTGCCGAATTCAGTTCGATACGCTGGCCGTGCACCGGACAGATCAACTTTCCGCCGTCGAACAAGGGACAGTCCGTTAAATCGTGACCCTCATGCGGACAATGGGCGGGAATCGCCCAGAATTGGCCATCCCTGCTGAAAATGAGGATGTCCGTGAATCGGCGTTCGCCCGGAAAAAGAATGCGCCCCATCCAACGGGGCGGACAGGCCGTTTCGACGAGAGTCACCGATTCGACGGCGATACGGCGGCTCGGCGGGTTTAGGGGTTTCACACCGACACCAGACGCTGGATGGTACGGACCGCCTTTTCGACGGCGCCTTCCGACTTGCCGGACAGACCGGGAGAGAAAGGCTTGATGGCCCTTTTCTCGACCTCGGCCCCCACGATGATGATGTCCGGTGGCGACTCGCAGACGATTTCGAGGGCCTTCAACAAGTACGGAATACCCAAGCCATGACCGATGGGGGTTTCCCAGCGTCCGACCGTATCGTCGGGTTTGAATACGCAAACAGCGCCGGCATTCCCCGTATCGGCCAATGCGTCAACCAGAATCGCCTGACGGCAATCGGTCAAGAATTCCAGTGCACTCAGTCCGGCTATGCCCGCGTTGAACAGCTTGACGTCCTTCGGCCAAGCCAGCCGGCGGAGCTGCTGATACACGCGGACGCCGAAGCCGTCGTCGCCGTGCAATTCGTTGCCGAAACAGACGATGTGACGACCGTCCATGATCAGGGCCAGACCGTCATCCGCTTGCCCGTATCCAACAGGTGCACGGTGCAAACCAGGCAGGGATCGTGGGAGCGGATAATATGGCCGATCTCCACCGGATCGTCCGGATCGTCGACGGTAAGGCCGATCAAACTACTCTCCCAATGTCCGTGCCGGCCTTCGCTGTCCTTGGGCGATGCGTTCCAGGCGGTCGGCGTGATGACCTGGTACCGGGAAATGGCTCCGTCGGTGACTTGCACCCAGTGGCCCAAGGCACCCCGTGCCGCCGTTATCAGTCCGAATCCCTCCCCGTCCGGGATTTCCTCCTCGGCAGGCGAAGTAAAGTGGGGATCGTCCAGATGGGCGGCCAGCTCGTGCAGGATCTCCCGCATTTTCTGGAGCAGCAAAGCCGTGCGGCGCAGGCGGGCGAACTGGCGCAACCAGGTGTTTCCGCCCTCCGCCCGATACAGCGAGCCGATCAGCGGATCGCCGTCGATCAGCAATTCGGCCAGGGGACCCGTTTGTACCACCTCGTTCCGATAGCGGGGCGCCTTGCTCCAGGAATAGCGATCGGAGTGGGGTTGAAAATCCGGAATGGTCACACCGCGGAACGGATGGCGGCCGCCTTCATACGGCTCGAACCAGGAATAGCGCACGTGCTCGGCGATTTCGGCCTGATCGAAAGGTTCGATCTTCCCCGTGTCGCCATCGAGGAAGCCCGATTTGAACATCTGCCCGCCGGCCGAATCGTAGTAAGCGCCGCAGCTCAGCATATGGGAAGTTCCGAAACCGGAACGGTGCAGGCCGATGTCGCGGCTCATCCTCGTCATCAGGCCGATGGCGCTATTCGCGTGAGTGTCCGCGGCTTCGAGCCAGGCGAAGAGCTGGTCGGCGGATTCGAGCTCCAGCCAGGGACCCAGATCGGTTCCGATGACTGCCTGCTCGAACCATCGGGTCAGATTGTTGATGATGGACAGGCTGTCCAGGATGCGGCGACTGGTGGGAGGAGCCGTCACCCCGCCCGGCACCATGTAGGAGGAATGGGGCCACTGGCCTCCGAAGATGGCAACGATCCCGGGAACATGGCGCGAATGCTCCAGGGTGCCGCGATGGGCCCAGCCTTTGAAGGGCAGGAAGGCCCCCAGTGTTTTTTCGTAAAGCGGCCGGCCGGCATATTTGGGATGGCAAAAATCGGCGGTAAAGAATAGAAACGATTGCCGCAGATCGCTTTGCACCGTCTCGGCCATCAGGCATAGATTGCGGATGCGGGAAGCATTGGGGGGCACGGCAATACGACCGATTTGCTCCAGGGCCAGAACGGCCGAATAGAGATGGGCGGTGCCGCAAATGCCGCAGATTCGGGGCGTAATGACCAATGCGTCCTTAGGTCTTCGGCCTATGAGGATTTGCTCGAATCCCCGATAGAGCGAACCGATGCAGCGGGCATCTACCACTTCGCGACCTTCCAGCTCCAACTGGAATTCCAGGTCGCCTTCGACCCGATTAAGATCGATCTGGATAATTCGTCTAGCCATCAGGGATCCATTTCTTTATTCAGGACCCGTTCAGGCGCGGCCTCGTGGGCCAGGCTCTTGTACGCCATATAATTGGCGCGTTCCACCCCCAAGGGCAGGTTTATCGGAACGGCGCCGATTTTCTCGGTGCGAAACAGATCCTGGTCCAGCGGGAAGTCCGGGGACGTACAGCCGAAACAGGGTACTCCCGCGCGGGTTTTACTGCTGCGGCCGTTCCAAAGCTCGGTATTGCAAATGGCATGCGTGGTCGGTCCCTGGCAGCCCAGGTTGAAGAACAAACAGCCCTTTTCGCCGAAGGCGCTGTCCTCGACGTCGTACTCGTGATACTCGTTCCGCGTGCAGCCTTGATGCACCAGGGAATTGAAAAAATCCTTAGGGCGGTTGAGATGGTCGAGTTCCAACGGAAGTCCGGAAGCCAGCATGGCCAGCGTCTTGGTCATGGCGTTGGGATGTGCCGGACAGCCGGAGACATTGATGACCGGCGCTCCCGCTCGCGACCGCCATTCGGCAGGCAGCAAGCCGCCGGGAAGTTTCTTGTCGAACTGGATGCCTGTGCAGTCGGTCGGATTGGGGGGTGCGGCGTGGACGCCGCCGAAGGCCGCACAAGTACCCATGGCAACCAGATAACGGCATTTTTCCGCCAGCTCCCTGACCAAACTCATCTTGGAACGGCCGCGATACGGATCGTACAGGCCGGATCCATTGGGTCCGGTCATGATGCTGCCTTCGATGCACAAGATATCGAGTCTTTGCTCGTCCCTGAGAATGGCCTCGATCAGGGCGTCCAGCTTCCCTTTGGGCTCTGAGGACAAGGACGGTTGCCAGAGGATGTCGATGCCGTATTGATCCAGGAGTTCTTCCAGCGACGGACTGTCGGCGCACAGGATCGACATCGTATCGCCGCCACAGGCACCGGTTTGTAGCCAAAGTAATGTAGTCATCGGAGTTTCGATAAGGACTGGCGGAGCCGTGTTGTTCGATTTGTTAACGCTAGGTGTAGAATGTGTTGAACAATAGTGTATAGGTAAAAAGATTGCGTGGCTTTGCATCACAGAGCGTACGGGCGTGTCTTGGCTTAAACGCAATGCCAATTTTGGCGTTCGATGTAGTAAGCTATGCGCGCACTTCAGGGGAGTGCAAAACCGGTCTATCTGCCTGAAATTTCAACTCTCATGCATTTTTCCACCGAATTCGACGTCATCGTGGTCGGTGGCGGACACGCTGGTACGGAAGCGGCTTTGGCGGCTGCGCGGACTGGCTCTAAGACGCTGCTGCTTACCCAGAACATCGAAACCCTCGGCCAGATGAGCTGCAATCCCGCTATCGGGGGGATCGGCAAAGGGCATTTGGTCAAGGAGATCGATGCTCTGGGCGGCTTGATGGCGCATGCTGCGGACCGAGCCGGCATTCAGTTCCGTGTGCTCAATGCCAGCAAAGGCCCGGCGGTGCGGGCGACTCGGGCCCAAGCCGATCGCGTGCTTTATAAGAAAGCCGTGCGTCGGGTGCTGGAAACTCAGCCGAATTTGACCTTATTCCAGCAGGCCGTATCCGATCTGATCGTGGAAAATTACCGCGCAGCCGGCGTGATCACGCAGATGGGGCTCAAATTCAGGGCTCGTACGGTGGTCCTCACCGTAGGCACCTTCCTGGCCGGCCGGATTCATATCGGTCTCGAAAACTACGAAGGCGGCCGGGCGGGCGATCCGCCCTCTAACGCTTTGGCGGCGCGTTTGCGCGAACTGCCGTTTCGGGTCGGCCGGCTCAAGACCGGAACGCCTCCTCGGATCGACGGGCGAAGCATCGATTATGCGGTCATGCTGGAGCAGCCCGGCGACGAGCCGGTTCCCGTGTTCTCATTCCTCGGCCGGCGGGAGGAACATCCTCGCCAAGTGCCTTGCTACATCACCCGTACCAACGAACGGACTCACGATATCATCCGCTGCGGTCTCGACCGCTCGCCGATGTATGCGGGCGTTATCGAAGGGGTCGGGCCGCGCTATTGTCCCTCTATCGAAGACAAGGTCGTGCGTTTCGCGGAAAGGGATTCGCACCAGATTTTTGTTGAACCCGAAGGTCTCGATACTTACGAAATCTATCCGAACGGCATTTCGACCAGTCTGCCCTTCGACGTGCAGTACGAGCTTGTGAGGTCGATACGCGGTTTCGAAAACGCTCATATCACACGGCCGGGCTACGCCATCGAATACGATTTCTTCGATCCGCGCGACCTGAAGTCCTCGCTCGAAACCAAGCACCTCGAGAACCTGTTCTTCGCCGGACAGATCAACGGCACGACGGGATACGAGGAAGCCGCCGCGCAAGGCCTGATCGCGGGCGTCAACGCCGCGCGCAAGGCCAAGGATCTGGAACCCTGGTCGCCTATGCGCGACGAGGCTTACATGGGGGTTCTGATCGACGATCTGATCACTCGGGGCACGAGCGAACCCTATCGCATGTTCACCAGCCGGGCGGAATACCGGTTGCTGCTACGAGAGGACAACGCCGATCTTCGGCTGACCGGGAAAGGCCGCGAACTCGGATTGGTGGACGACGAGCGCTGGCGTGCATTCGAAGCGAAGCAGCAGGCCATTGCGGAGATACAGACCGGCCTGGCAAAAACGTATGTCAGACCGAATACTGCCGAAGCCGAAACCATAAGCCGGTTCCTGAGTGCGCCGCTGTTGCGGGAATCCACCCTACTCGAACTGCTGCGGCGACCGGAGATCCGCATCGAACACCTCCAAGCGATATCCGCTCGGTTAACTGAAGAAGAAAACGAGCAAGTTCTCGATCAAGTCGAAATTCAGGCGAAGTACCAAGGCTACATCGATCGCCAGCAGGCGGAGATCGAGCGCTCTCGCCGCTACGACCATTGGCGTTTGCCGGAAAGTCTCGATTATCAGAACGTCATCGGGTTGTCCAACGAGGTCCGGGAAAAGCTCAAACAACAACGTCCCGAAACTGTCGGGCAAGCAGCGCGGATTCCGGGCGTCACACCGGCGGCGATTTCGCTGCTGTTGGTCCATCTTAAAAAGAAGAGCGCCTGATCTTAAGTGGACGAAATCGGTAGACGTCTAGCGGACGGAATAACCGCGTTAAACATACCGTTTACGCCGGAGCAACACGAAAAGCTTTTGGCCTTTCTGCGCTTAATCCAGAAATGGAACCGGGTTTACAACTTGACGGCCATCCGTGACTTGCGGACGGGAGTGGATTTGCATCTGCTCGACAGTCTTACCATTTGGCCGTATCTCCGGGGCGAAAGGATACTGGACGTGGGAACCGGGGCCGGTTTGCCGGGTATTCCCTTGGCTGTCATGAGCGAGAGCAGGCATTTCGTTCTGTTGGACAGCAACGCGAAGAAGACCCGTTTTGTTCAGCAGGCCGTGATCGAATTGGGTCTCGCGAACGTGGAGGTCGTCACCTCGCGGGTGGAAGACTACCATCCGGACCACGGATTCGACACGATATTGGCGCGGGCTTATGCGAGCCTTGCGGAAATAATGGAGACAACGCGCAGAATGCTGGCTCCCCACGGCGTGATATTGGCTCAGAAAGGGCAGTTGCCGGAGGGCGAAATACAGACCCTTAAAGACTCGCCGGTTAAGAGTCATCGTTTAAAGATTCCGGGTCTGGACGTCGAACGTCATTTGATCGAAATAGCTATCGGCTGAGGAAACCATGGGCAAAATTATTGCGGTAGCCAACCAAAAGGGGGGCGTGGGTAAAACGACCACCAGCATTAACTTGGCTGCGTCGCTTGCGGCGATCAAGCATCGCGTTTTGCTTGTGGATCTGGATCCGCAAGGCAACACGACTATGGGATGCGGCGTTGACAAGAAAAGTCTCAAAAATTCGTCTTACGACGTATTGACGCGTCACGCCACGGTACGCGAGGCCGTCAAATCTTTGACCGAGATCGGCTTCGATCTTCTGCCGGGTAATGCCGATCTGACTGCCGCTCAGGTCGAACTGATGAAACAGGCAGGCAAAGAGCGCGCGCTTGCCGAGGCGCTCAAGAGTTGCCGCGACGATTACCAGTTCATCCTCGTCGACTGCCCACCGTCGCTTAACGTGCTGACGCTCAACGCCTTGGTCGCTGCGGACAGCGTGTTGATTCCCATGCAGTGCGAATATTACGCCTTGGAAGGACTTTCGGATTTAATGGATACGCTGGGGAATATCCGCGACTCGGTCAATCCGGAACTTCGTATCGAGGGTTTGCTTCGCACGATGTACGATCCACGCAGCCGGCTCGCCAATGACGTTTCCGCGCAATTGATCGCCCATTTCAGCGATAAGGTCTTCCGCACCATCATCCCGCGCAACATTCGGCTTGCCGAGGCGCCGAGCCACGGTTTGCCAGCGATAAAGTACGATAAGTCTTCTCGAGGAGCCGTCGCTTATCTGGCCTTGGCGGGCGAAATCGTGCGACGCAATCAAAAATCGCGAAAAATTCCTTCAATTCTTCAATAAATTCAAGTCATGACGGCAAAAAGACGAGGACTCGGCCGCGGCCTTGATGTCCTGTTGGGCGGCGCGAAACTCGAAAACGAGACCGAGAAGCTCAGAACGCTTTCCATAGATCAACTCAGGCCGAGCCGTTTCCAGCCGCGCAAGGATATCGACCCGGCGCGACTTCAAGAATTGGCCGATTCGATCAGTGCGCAGGGCGTGGTCCAGCCCGTGGTGGTCAGACCTATGGGTGACAGCCAGTACGAAATCATCGCCGGCGAGAGACGGTGGCGGGCGGCCCAACTGGCAGGATTGCACGATTTGCCGGTGGTCGTGCGCGAGGTTACGGATCAGACCGCCTTAGCGATCGCCCTTATCGAAAATATCCAGCGAGAAGACTTGAATCCTCTCGAGGAGGCGGAAGCCCTGAAGCGCCTGCTCGAAGAGTTCGAGATGACCCACCAGCAGGTCGCGGATGCCGTCGGCAAATCCCGGGCTACCGTCAGCAACTTGCTGCGCTTGAACGAACTTCATCCGGATGCTAAGCATCTTCTGCTTACCGGTGCCATAGAAATGGGACACGCTCGGGCGATACTCGCGCTGGAATTTCAGCTTCAGGCTGAAATTGCCCGTAAAGTCGCTTCGGCAAAGTTGAGCGTTCGTGCTACGGAGTTGCTTATCCAAAAGCTCCGGGATGGGCAAAAGGCGCGAAAACCGGAGATGAAGGATCCCGACATTCGCCGCCTCGAAGAGCGAATCGCCACGCGAATCGGCGCTCCCGTGCTGATCAAACACGGAAAAAAAGGCGCCGGACAACTCGTCATCCATTACGACAGCCTGGATCAACTGGAAGGTGTGCTCGATCGCTTGAAATAAACATGCAACATTGATCTTCCGCATTTTGGTTGTTATCATTCCGAAGCATTTGTTTGGGGGCCCTCAATGGGTGCGAAAAAGTTGTTTTTCGCCGTCAAGCGGGTTCTGTTGATGCAGCTTCTTGCGATTGCACTGATCGGCGGTTTCACGTTGGCCTTCTTCGGTTGGCTGGCAGCTAGGTCAGCGTTGCTCGGCGGGTTGATAGCCTTTTTGCCGAACGTCTATTTCGCCGCAAAATTCGGATTTTCCGATAAAACAAGAACGGCAAAAGACATCGTGAGATCGTTTTATATCGGCGAAAGCATAAAAATAATCATAACCGCCGGTTTATTTATTTTAATTTTCCAACTGCCTAACATTTTATTCCTGCCATTATTTGCCGGTTTCGTATCGGTATTGATGGTATTTTGGTGTGCGCTTTTGATGCGCGATATCGAACGCTAACGAGAGAGAATATGGCGACAGAAGAACACGGCTCTGGCGGGGCAACTGGATATATCGTTCACCACTTGACCCCCTTATCGACCGGCGAAGGATTCTGGACATTTCATCTGGATACCCTGTTTTTCTCTGTTTTCTTAGGCGGCTTATTCGTCATCATTTTCCGCAAGGCGGCTGAAAAGGCGACTTCCGGCGTACCCGGCCCCCTGCAAAATTTTGTGGAGATGATCGTCGAATTCGTTGACGCTCAGGTCAAGGATAGTTTTCATGGGCGTAGCGCGTTAATCGCACCCTTGGCGTTGAGCATCTTCGTCTGGGTATTCTTGATGAACTCGATGGACCTTATTCCGGTCGACCTGTTGCCCGATATCGGCAAAGCCATCGGGCTCGACTATCTTCGCGTGGTTCCCAGTACGGATTTGAACGCGACCTTTGCGATGTCGATTTCGGTGTTCTTCCTGATTCTGTTCTACAGCTTCAAAGTGAAGGGGCCGATTGGTTTTGGGAAAGAAATGATTCTGACCCCTTTTCACAGTGTATGGATGATCCCGTTCAACCTGATTCTGAAGCTTGTCGAGGAATTGGCGAAACCGGTATCTCTCGGCCTTCGTCTTTTCGGAAACATGTATGCCGGCGAGCTGATTTTCATATTGATCGCGCTGCTGCCTTGGTACGTGCAGCCCTTGCTGAGTTTCCCCTGGGCGGTCTTTCATATTCTGATCATCACTTTGCAAGCTTTCATCTTCATGGTTCTGACCATCGTATATCTGAGTCTAGCCCACGAAGATCATTAATCTCTTTCAATCAACCTTAACGTTCGATAATTCGGAGGAACAATGGAAATCGCATCTGTATCTGGCATGACCGCAATCGCCGTGGGCATCATCCTGGGCCTGGGCGCCATGGGAACCGCTATCGGTTTCGGCCTGTTGGGCGGCAAATTCCTGGAAGGCGCCGCGCGTCAGCCGGAGATGGTTCCGATGCTGCAGGTCAAAATGTTCATCGTCGCCGGTCTGCTCGACGCCGTAACCATGATCGGCGTGGGTCTCGCTCTGTTCTTCACTTTCGCCAATCCGTTCCTGTCCGCACTCAAGGGCTAAAAAAGCCGCGATTGCGACGCTTTAATGGCAAACAACCAAAGAGGAAAGCGCTGTGAGTATTAACGCCACTCTGATCGGCCAAATGATCACATTTGCGCTTCTGGTGTGGTTCACCATGAAGTACGTGTGGCCGCCTTTGATGCAAGCGCTCGAGGAGCGCAAAAAGAAGATTGCCGACGGTCTCGCTTCGGCTGAAAAAGGCAAGCATGAGATGGAGTTGGCCGAGAAGCGCGCGACCGCTTTGTTGCGGGAAGCTAAGGATCAGGCCGCAGACATCGTAAATCTAGCGCAAAAGCGCGCCAACGAGGTGGTCGAGGAATCCAAGCAATCGGCGAAGGATGAAGGCGAGCGGATCGTTGCTGCGGCGAAAGCCGAGATCGAGCGCGAATTGCAGCAGGCGAAAGAAGGTTTGCGTCAACAGGTAGCGGTGCTGGCCATTTCTGCGGCCGAGCAAATCCTGCAGAAAGAAGTGGATCAAAAGAAGCATCGGGAAATTATCGACAACCTCGGTAAGCAGTTGGGTCAAGCATAATGAGCGAGTTAACGACGTTGGCGAGGCCTTATGCCGTTGCGGTTTACAAGAGGGCCAAAGAAACGGGAACGGCTGATAAGTGGAGCGACGCGCTCGCTTTCGTCACTCTGCTCATGCAAGACGAGCAGTTAGCTAAAGCCGCGGCCAATCCCAAGGCTAACCGCGAGCAGTTTTCGGAGGCTTTTCTCGGTCTCTGCAAAGATCACCTGGACACTGAGGCACAAAATTTTGTCCGGCTGCTGATCCGGAATCGCCGGCTTGACCTGGTTAAATATATCGCCGAGCTATTTAACCAATATAAGGCCGAGGATGAAGGATACATCGAGGTAGACGTCAGCACGGCTTTTCCGTTGAAAGACGCTGAACAAACGCGGTTGTCTTCCGTGCTGGAGCGTGTTCTGGAGAAAAAAGCACGTTTGCGCGTCGATGTCGATCCAACTTTGATCGGCGGCGTTTACATCAAGGCGGGTGACCGGGTGATAGACGCATCCATCCGCGGCCAGGTTGAAAGATTAGCAAAGAGACTCTGGACTTAGAGCGAGAAGAATCATGCAGCTGAACCCATCTGAAATCAGTGAACTCATTAAGAAGCGAATCGAGCAGTTCGATATAGGTGCCGAGGCCCGCACCGAGGGCACGATCGTTAGCGTGACCGACGGCATCGTCCGCATCCACGGCTTGACCGAAGTGATGCAGGGCGAAATGATCGAATTCAAGGAAAATACCTTTGGTATGGCCCTGAACTTGGAGCGCGACTCGGTTGGTGCGGTAGTGCTCGGTGCCTATGAGCATCTGGCTGAAGGCGATACCGCGAAATGCACCGGGCGCATTCTTGATGTTCCGGTCGGCGAGGCATTGCTCGGGCGTGTTGTGGACGCTCTGGGCCGGCCCATAGACGGCAAAGGTCCCATTGAGACCAAGGAACGTTCACCCATCGAAAAAATTGCTCCCGGCGTTATTGCTAGACAGTCGGTCAGCCAGCCGCTACAAACCGGCCTGAAGGCGATTGACTCAATGATTCCGATCGGCCGAGGCCAGCGCGAGCTGATCATCGGCGACCGCCAGACCGGGAAATCGGCCATCGCCGTCGATACCATCATCAATCAGAAAGGCACGGGCGTTAAATGTATTTACGTCGCCATCGGCCAGAAGCAGTCCTCGATAGCCAACGTGGTCCGGAAACTCGAGGAACACGGCGCGATGGCTCACACCATCATCGTAGCCGCTTCCGCTTCCGAATCCGCGGCGCTGCAGTTCATCGCACCCTATGCCGGATGCGCCATGGGCGAGTTCTTCCGGGATCGCGGCGAGGATGCATTGATCATCTATGACGATTTGACCAAGCAGGCTTGGGCATACCGCCAAATTTCACTGCTGCTCCGCCGCCCGCCGGGTCGCGAAGCTTATCCGGGCGACGTTTTCTATCTGCACTCGCGTCTTTTGGAGCGTGCCTCCCGAATCAACGCGGCCGAAGTCGAAAAATTGACCGGCGGCAAGGTCAAGGGCAAAACCGGCTCACTGACCGCGTTGCCGATCATCGAGACACAGGCGGGAGACGTATCGGCTTTCGTTCCGACGAACGTGATTTCGATCACCGACGGTCAGATTTACCTTGAGACCAATTTGTTCAACGCGGGCGTCCGTCCGGCCGTGAACGCCGGTCTTTCCGTATCCCGTGTGGGTGGTGCCGCTCAGACCAAGATCATCAGGAAATTGGGTGGCGGTATTCGTCTCGATTTGGCCCAGTTCCGTGAGTTGGCAGCATTCGCGCAGTTCGCCTCGGATCTGGACGAGGCTACGCGGAAGCAGATCGAGCGCGGCCAGCGCGTTACCGAAATCATGAAGCAAAGCCAATACTCCCCGCTTAGCGTGGCGCAAATGGCCGTATCTCTGTTCGCCGCCAACGAAGGCTTTTTGGACGATCTCCAAGTCAATCAGGTGAAGGATTTCGAAGACGGTCTGCAAAATTACATGAAGTCGGAACATGCCGATCTCATGGAAAAGATCAATGCGACCGGCGACTACAATGACGAGATTCAATCGGCATTGCACGCTGCGGTTACGAAGTACAAAGAAACCCACACTTGGTAGGGATTGATCGATGGCCGTCGGAAAAGAAATCCGTCTGAAGATCACGAGTATCAAAAATACTCAGAAGATCACGCGGGCCATGGAAATGGTGGCAGCCAGCAAGATGCGCAGAACCCAGGAACGAATGCAGGCTACGCGGCCGTATTCCCGGAAGATCGCGCAGATCATCAAGCATCTGGCTCACGCGAACCCGGAATACAAACACCCATTCACGATCGAGAGACCGGTAAGCCGGGTCGGGGTCATTCTGATTTCGTCCGATCGGGGACTGTGCGGAGGGCTCAACGCCAATTTATTCAGATTGGCTCTGCGCAGAATGCGCGGATGGAACGCGGAAGACAAGGCCGTCACCCTAAGCACGATTGGCCAAAAGGGTACCGCGTTCTTCAGTTCGATCGGTGCAAACGTGGTTTCTCAGGCGACCAAGCTCGGCGACCGTCCCCATCTGCAGGATATCATCGGCGTCATAAAGACCATGGTCGACGAATATTCCGAGGGCAAGATCGACGAGTTGTACGTTCTTTACAACGAGTTTCTCAATACGATGACTCAGAAGCCGCGGCTCGTCCAGCTGCTTCCCATCCGACCGGAGGACATCGGTGAAGAACAGAAAGGCCAGTGGGATTACATTTACGAGCCTGACGCGAAGGAAGTGCTCGATCAGCTGTTGATCCGGTACGTGGAGTCGATCGTTTTCCAAGGTCTGGTGGAGAACAACGCCTGCGAGCAGGCGGCGCGAATGGTCGCAATGAAAAGCGCATCCGACAACGCCGGAAAACTCATCAAAGAGTTGCAGCTGATCTACAACAAAGCGAGGCAGGCGGCCATTACCCAGGAGATCGCGGAAATCGTCGGCGGCGCGGCTGCGGTCTAAGCGAATCGTTACAGAATAAACGCAAGAGTTTTTACGAGGACAGTCATGAGTTCGGGCAAAATCGTACAGATTATCGGCGCCGTGGTCGACGTGGAGTTCCCACGGGAGACCCTTCCCAAAGTTTACGACGCACTAAAGGTGGATGATAAAGACCTGGTGCTCGAAGTTCAGCAGCAGCTCGGTGACGGTATTGTCAGAACGATCGCCATGGGCAGCACCGACGGTTTGATGCGCGGGTTGAAGGTAACGAATACGGGAGCTCCGATTTCCGTACCCGTCGGTAAGGAAACCTTGGGTCGAATCATGAACGTCTTGGGCGATCCGATCGACGAGAAGGGCGCGATCGGCGAGAAGGAGCGCTGGGCTATTCATCGGAAAGCCCCGAGCTTCCAAGATCAAGCGGCGGCCAATGAGCTGCTGGAAACCGGCATCAAGGTTATCGACTTGGTCTGCCCCTTCGCCAAGGGCGGTAAAGTCGGCCTGTTCGGCGGCGCCGGGGTCGGCAAGACCGTAAACATGATGGAGCTGATCCGCAACATCGCGATCGAACACAGCGGCTATTCGGTGTTTGCAGGCGTCGGCGAACGGACGCGCGAGGGGAACGACTTTTATCACGAAATGAGCGAAAGCAACGTTCTCGATAAAGTGTCGCTGGTATACGGCCAGATGAACGAGCCGCCGGGCAACCGTCTGCGCGTGGCGCTGACCGGCTTGACCATGGCAGAGTATTTCCGAGACGAAGGCCGCGACGTGCTGCTGTTCATCGACAACATTTACCGCTACACGCTGGCGGGTACCGAAGTATCCGCGTTGCTTGGCCGTATGCCTTCCGCGGTTGGATACCAGCCCAACCTGGCGGAAGAAATGGGTGTGCTCCAGGAACGGATTACGTCGACGAAGGTGGGGTCCATCACCTCGATTCAGGCCGTGTACGTCCCCGCCGACGACTTGACCGACCCGTCTCCGGCAACCACCTTCGCCCACTTGGACGCGACCGTGGTTTTGTCCCGTCAGATCGCCGAGCTGGGTATCTACCCGGCGGTAGATCCTCTCGATTCGACTAGTCGCCAATTGGATCCGCTCGTCGTCGGCCAGGAGCATTATCAGGTTGCCCGCAAAGTGCAGAGCACCCTGCAGCGCTACAAAGAGCTTCGCGATATCATCGCGATCCTCGGCATGGACGAACTTTCGGAAGAAGACAAGCTGATCGTTTCCCGTGCGCGGAAAGTGCAGAGATTCTTGTCGCAGCCGTTCTTCGTCGCCGAAGTATTCACCGGCTCGCCGGGCAAATACGTATCCCTGAAGGATACGATCTCAGGATTCAAAGGGATCGTCGAAGGGGAATACGACGATATTCCCGAGCAGGCGTTCTACATGGTCGGCAGCATCGACGAAGCCCTGGAGAAAGCCAACCGGGGCGCCGCATAATTCAAAGAGAAAAAGCACTATGGCTATGACGATCCACGTTGATATCGTGAGTGCGGAGGCGGAGATTTATTCCGGGCTCGCGGAATTGGTGGTTGCTCCGGCCGAAATGGGCGAAGTGGGTATTGCCGCACGGCACGCACCATTCCTCACCCGGCTGAAGCCGGGCGAGGTGCGGGTAAAGGTTAACGATCAGGAAGTCCATCCGTTTTTCATTTCCGGCGGCATGCTCGAGGTTCAGCCCCATGTCGTGACCATACTCGCCGACACCGCCGTTCGCGCCAAAGACATCGACGAGGCGGCAGCGCTGGAAGCCAAGAGACGTGCGGAAGAGATGCTGTCGGACAAGTCCGGCAAGATCGATTACGCTCTGGCACAGGCACAGCTCGCCGAGGCTGTCATGCAGCTTCGAACCTTGGAGAAATATCGGAAAGGCCGCGCGTAAGTTCAGCCGTTTTCGAGACCCAGCAAAATACCGGGCACGCCGCTCCTGTATTTTGCTGGGTTTTTTAGTTTTTCACGTTAATATAAATACGAGTATCCGGTCGCTGTTTTCGATCGGGTCGAACCAGTCCTTATTTTCCGCTTCTTCAACAAGGAAAAACGGAAGATGCCTTTGGAAATCGTCATCCTGGCCGCGGGCCAGGGAACGCGTATGCGTTCGTCCCTTCCCAAGATACTCCATAAAATCGGCGACCGTACGCTACTCGAGCATGTATATGCATTGGCCACCCGGTTGTGCCCCGACAAGATCACTGTGATCTACGGACATGGTGGCGAGACAGTTCTCAAGAGCCTCGAGCACCTGAAGGTCATCTGGGTCGAGCAGAAGGAACAGCTCGGCACCGGCCATGCAGTCATGCAAGTTGCGGACGACATCGACGAAGCGCGCACGGTTCTGATTCTTTATGGCGATGTGCCCTTGCTCGGCGACGAGACGGTCGAAAAGCTGATTCCGCTGGCAGAGGCGGATCAGATGGGGCTGTTGACGGTCGATCTTGCCGACCCTTACGGCTATGGCCGCATCGTCCGGGATAGCAGCGGTCGAGTGGTCAGGATCGTGGAAGAAAAAGATGCCACGCCGGAGGAGCGTAAGATCAGCGAAGTCAATACGGGAATTTTGGCCATAAAAGGCAGACACCTCAAAACCTGGCTGAGCCGGTTGGAAAACAATAATGCCCAGCGGGAGTATTACCTTACAGATGTGATCGCCATGGCGGTTGCCGATGACGTTCGGGTGGAAACGGTACAGCCGCACGATCCGGACGAAGTGCTGGGCGTGAACAACCGCGAACAGTTGGCTCACCTGGAACGGGTTTTCCAAAGACGAGTGGCGGAAGATTTGATGCGGAACGGTGTCACCTTGCGCGATCCGTCGCGTTTCGATGTGCGGGGAGAAATCGAATCCGTCGGGCGCGACGTGGAAATCGACATCAATGTCATTTTGGAGGGCCGGATCAAACTCGGCGATAACATCCGCATCGGTGCCAATTGCGTGATCAAGGACAGCCAGATCGCCAACGACGTGGAAATTCTTCCGAACTGCGTCATCGAAGATGCCGTGATCGGCCAGGGCTGCCGCATCGGCCCGTTTGCACGCATCCGTCCGGAAACGCGGATCGAAGATCACGTCCACATCGGCAACTTTGTGGAAGTCAAGAAGTCGGCGATAGCCAGTCGTTCCAAGGTCAATCACCTCAGCTATATCGGAGACACGATCATCGGCCGCGACGTGAACGTCGGTGCCGGCACGATCACCTGCAACTATGACGGCGCCAATAAACATCAAACCGTCATAGAAGACGGCGCGTTCATCGGTTCGGATACCCAGTTGGTCGCGCCGGTCAGAGTCGGCAAGAATGCAACCATCGGTGCCGGAGCAACGGTTACCAAGGATGCGCCCGAAAATGCCCTGACCCTCAGCCGAGCGAACCAAGTTACCATCGAGGGTTGGCAGCGACCCACCAAGAAAAGGAGTTGAGTCATGTGTGGTATTGTTGGTGCCATCGCACACAGAGTCGTTACCCCCGTCCTGCTGGAAGGGCTTCGCCGTCTGGAATATCGCGGCTACGACTCGGCGGGGCTGGCGGTATTGGACGATTCCGCTCAGCTTCAGCGTGTACGCAGAAAAGGGAAGATCAGGGAGCTGGAAAAGGCTTTGGAAACTTCCTTAGTCGACGGCAAAGTCGGCATAGCTCATACCCGTTGGGCGACACATGGCGTTCCCTCCGAACGCAACGCCCATCCTCATATCTGCCGCGAGTCCGTGGCCGTGGTCCACAACGGCATCATCGAGAATCATGACGATCTTAGAAAGGAACTCCGGCAAAAGGGATACGATTTCGAATCGGAAACGGACACCGAAGTCATCGTCCATCAGATCCACGGATTTTTGGAGGAAGGTCTGAGTCTTTTCGAGGCCGTCAAGGAAACCTGCAAGGTGCTCGAAGGGGCTTATGCCATCGGCGTGATCAGCATCAACGAACCGAAGCGGCTGATCGCCGCGCGCCACGGCAGTCCATTAGTGGTGGGGTTGGGCGAGAGCGAAAACTTCATCGCCTCCGATGTCTTCGCGCTAGTCGGTGAAACGCAGCGTTTTATTTTCCTCGACGACGGCGACATCGCCGATTTGTCCACGGAAGCGGTCGATATTTACGATAGACACGGAAATCCGGTACAGCGGCCCGTCCATGAAACGAAATTGGCGGCCGACGCCGTGGAGCGCGGCGAATACCGCCACTACATGCAAAAGGAAATTCATGAGCAGCCGGTGGCAATCGAAAAAACCCTCGACGGGCGGATACGAGCCGGAAAAGTGCTCGATGCCGCTTTCGGGCCGTATGCCGAGAAAGCGTTCGACCACATCAAATCGGTTCAGATCGTCGCCTGCGGTACCAGCTATCATGCCGGCATGGTGGCGCGCTACTGGATGGAATCGATCGCGGGACTTCCGTGCAGCGTGGAAGTGGCCAGCGAATTCCGTTACCGCAAGAATGTAGTTCCGCCCGGGACCCTGTTCGTCAGCATTTCGCAGTCCGGCGAAACCGCCGATACCTTGGCGGCGCTGAAGGAGGCCAAGAAGCTCGGCTATGCGCACACCCTCGCGATCTGCAACGTGCCGGAAAGCTCGATCGTTCGGGAATCCGAATCGACCCTGATGACTCGAGCCGGTCCCGAAGTCGGCGTCGCCTCCACCAAGGCGTTCACCACCCAGCTGACTGCCCTGCTCCTTCTGGTCGTCGCCCTGGGCAAGCGCAACGGGCTCCCGCAGGAGCAGGAAGCGCGGATCGTCAAGGAGCTTGAAAGTCTGCCGGAGCAAATCGAGCGAGTTTTACTTCTGGAGGACGAAATTCAGCAATGGGCGGAACGTTTCGGCGACAAGCGTCACGCGCTCTATCTGGGACGTGGTGCCCATTATCCGGTCGCGATGGAGGGTGCGCTCAAACTGAAGGAAATCTCCTATATTCACGCCGAAGCGTATCCGTCTGGCGAGCTCAAGCACGGCCCTCTCGCGCTCATCGACGCCGAGATGCCGGTAGTGGCGGTTGCTCCGAACAACGAACTTCTGGAAAAGCTCAAATCGAATCTTCAGGAGGTTCAGGCCCGGGGCGGCGAACTCTACGTCTTCGCCGACGTGCGCGTGCCCATGGAGAGCGCGCCGGGCGTCAATTTGTTACGCGTCGCGGAGACCGAAGAGATCGTTGCGCCTATCGTCTACACGGTGCCCTTGCAGATGCTCGCCTATCACGTCGCATTGATCAAAGGTACCGACGTCGATCAGCCGCGCAACTTGGCGAAATCCGTCACTGTCGAGTGAACCGGATCGCGTGACTATCAGTCCTCAGAACGGACGTTCCGAACTACGGATGGTGGTCCGCAGGGCTGGCACGTAATCCACGCCAGCGGGTGGCGAGTAATTTGAAGATCAAGCCGGTGCCGAGCCCCCAGGCGCCATTGATCAGGAACGCCGTCGCGAGCAAAGGAGGGTGCCAGCCGCCTCCCAAGGGCCGGCCCTTGAGCGGAAATACCACCAAGAGCGCCACCAGCGACGGCAGAATGGCGCCGAACAGGAACGCTGTCACCCAGTAGCCGGGAGGCGGCGGAAACCGGGGTTCTACCAGCGCAAACAAAAAACCCCAGACACCGCCCCAGAAGGCCAACGAGAACACGGCCGGGATGCCGAACGGCGAGGTTGGCGCCAATGAGAACGGTGCGAAAGGCGCCAGACCGACGGCCCAAAGCAGCGCCAATGTGAGCTGGTGGAAAATCAGTGTGGCGAAAAAGCCCGCGACAAAACCGAACAATCCCCGTGTCGCAGTGCCTATGGGCGTATCGTGATAAGCCATAACAGGTTTCCTCCTGAATAATGATTCCCGTATCCCGCTTGAAACCGAGCGCGGCACCATTACGATGAGCTTCTCGCCAGCGGTTAGCCCCGTTTAAATTAAGACTTCATGCCGCTGGGCAGGTTTCAGATCGGCTTATTGCAGGGACCGGTCATTCATAGCGAAAGACCGACCCTGCGGCGCGCATCGAGGCAGTTTCCGCTGCCGCGGGTAAAGTCGCGGCAGGTTCTTGGACGGTCGTCGTAGATCACGCATGCGTAGCTCTCGGTGGAAGTGCCGCCTCCGGACAGCGCAGCACAGCGCGAGCCGTGTCGCCGCAGCTTGCTGCGGGCATCGTGAATGATGACGAGGGTCGGATGGCGCTTGATCACCGGCTCGCGCTTGGAGATCTCGACCGAATCATAAGCCTCGCGGCAACACGCGCCGCAGGTAAGGCAATCGAGCTCGTCGGCCGGTTCGAAACGCGAGCACGCCGGCGCATCGCTTGGCAGCCGGACGCCGGGCGCATGCCGGCAGCGCAATCCCCGGCGCTCGATGAACGCCCAGGCACAGCCGGTACAGCCGCGGCCGCTATGATACGCCGCGATGGGCGCGTGCCCCGCCGGATGCCGGGCGGGTGGTTCGGCGGCCTTCGTCCACAGCGAAGGCATCGCGCTTTCGCCGCAGGCGTCTGGGCCAGCATTAGCGTTGTGCTTCACACGGGGAACTAAAGCCGCAATGGCCGCGCTGGCGGCGAGCGCCTCGTCGAGGTGCGGCGCCCAACGGTGCTGCGATGCCCGCCAAGCGGCAAGGCGTGCGGCGACACAGCTACGCTCGCGGCGCCCTCCCTCTTTCGGCGACGCCGTGAATGGATCGGCGGGCAGCGACTCCCAAAAGCTTACGCGGAAATCGGTGGTCGGCGCGAAGAAATCCCGCAGGCCCACGCTATCGGCCAGATAGGCTTGCAGCCGCAGACAAGCATGCTCGCGCCATGGATTTCGGCCGCCGCTGCCGACTAGCCCCCAGTCTACCTGTCTTTCGCCGGCTTCCCCTTCGACCAGGGCATGACATAGCTCGTGAAGAATCATCTGGGCGAGCGAATCGTCAGGGTCGAGGATGTCGTCGGTGCCGATGAAGATCGTGCCGCGCCCATCGGTCGAGGCGTAGGCGTGCGGGGTGCGTTCGATGCGAAAGCCCACGCGTTCGGCGCAGGCAATCCACACCAGCGCGAGCGGGTCGTCGTAACGATGGGTCGGGCAGCGGAGGAACTCGGTCATGTCGGATGCCGGCAAATCGGGTCGCCGATATTACCAGGTGGAACTTTGTCCGTCTTCAAGGCGAGACCGGCGCATCCGCGAACACACTGTAAAGCCAGATCATCCCTAGAGCGGCCAGCGTCAACCAAATCATGACGATAAAGGCTCCGGCCGCATAACTCACCGGTTTGTTGCCGGGCGTGAATGCGTCTGCGGCCGCGGATCGGCATTCGGCGAGTACCGCGGATGGAATCAATCGAATCACCAAGGCCAGTCCCAGCGGAATCAAGACTAGATCGTCGAGATATCCCAGCACGGGGATGAAATCCGGGATGAGATCGACCGGGCTGAACGCATAAGCCACGATCGCGGCCGCGAGAAGCTTTGCATACCAGGGCGTTCCTGGATGACGGGCGGCCAGATACAGCGCGAAAGCCTCCGCTTTGAGGCGGCGGGCGCGTTGCTTAAGCTCGATCAAAAGTGGCATTGGAAAAGAATTGTGCAAAGGCGGGTTGCCGTTCTTCCGTTCGCAGCGAGCATGCCGATTTAAAAGCCGCTACGCAAGCGATCCGACAACCGGTTCAGGGCGCGCGGCGATTGGCTTCATAAACAGGCATCAACTGCTGAGCCTTTACCCGCATGCTCTGTAGGCGTTGTTCGGGATTGGGGTGAGTGCTGAGCCAGTCCGGACCGCCGCTGCCTCCGACTTTGATCATTTTCTCCCAGAGGGAAATAGCGGCAAAAGGATCATATCCCGCTTTGGCGGCGAGCTCGATGCCGACCGCGTCCGCCTCGCTCTCGGCCTTGCGGCTGTTGGGCAACTGCAAGCTGACGGTGGCGACGGTATCGGCGAGGCCGGCCACGCCGCCCAAGTTATAGCCAGCGATTGCCCCGGCCAGAACGCCTAGGCCCAAGCCAAGCTTTTGAACCTGAAGGCGCGACATTTTCTCGGCCTGGTGCGAGAGCAAGGCGTGAGCGATTTCGTGTCCCAGAACCTGAGCCAGTTCGTCGTCCGTGGGACGGATTTTCTGAAGCAGTCCCGTGTATACGGCGATCTTGCCGCCGGCCATGCACCAGGCATTTACTTGATCGCTTTTCAGAACGTGCACCTCCCATTGCCAGTGGCGGGTCTCCGGACGCAGCGCTGCGGCTTGTGCAATTAACGGCTGTGCTATGGATCGAACCCGATTGACCGTGGCGGGATCTTCGTCTAGGACCTGCTGTTTTTCTGCATTCAGCAGCAATTGGTCGTAAGCCTGTGCGGAGTACCGGGCGGCCTTGTTGTCGCTGACCAACATGATCTGACTGCGGCCGGTGATGGGATTGGTCGCACAGCCGGCGATTCCGACAGAAAGCTGGATGGCAAGAAGAGTAGCCAGGAAGCGATTCACCAAGTGACTTTGCCTCGACATAGCGCCGGATACCCCCGATTTGACGCCGAAATCGACGAAAGATTCGGCTGGTTCCGGTCGAGAGCTTCCGACGAGCCGTGCCGAACGGCCTGGCCATGCAGTGGCGCTATTGGTCACGGTGCCCTTTTTGCTCGATGCGCTTGAGCAAGGCAAAAAGATCGCTGTTGGTCGAAAGAACGACCGTAGATTCGCCGTTGATGACCTTGCGATAGGTTTCGAGGCTCTTCAAGAAACGGTAGAAGTCGGCCGCTTCGGGGCGCTGCGTGTATGCCTTGGCATAGATCTCCGTCGCTTTGGCATCCGCCTCGCCGCGAATTTCCTGAACCCGTTTGTAGGCGGCCGATTCGATTTCGTTGATGTCGCGGTCCTTGTTGCCGGAAATGCGCGCGGCTTCGCCCTCGCCTTCGGATCGGAACCGCTGGGCAATCTGTAGCCGCTCGCTGATCATGCGTTGGTGGATGCGCTCGAGCACGCCCGGATTGTAATTGATCCGCTTGAGCCGGATGTCCAGAAGCTCGATGCCGAACTCGGCCAGTTTCGGAGCGGCGGCGTTGAAGATGCCTTTTTCGATTTCCAGCCGACCGTATTGGATCGGACGCAAAACGCCAAGCCCGCCTACTGCCGATAGCGCGCCTGCGACGCTTTCATCCTGCAGCGGTCGACGCGTTTTGTCGGTGCGAACCACCTCGATCAGTTCGTGCCTGGCTATCGCCGTGCGCGTCTCGCTGCCCAAGATATCTTCCAGACGCGATTGGGCGCTCCGCTCGTCCCGCAGGCGAAGGTAATACTGCATGGGATCGGTGATGCGCCAGCGCGCGAAGGTATCCACCTGAATATAGGTCTTGTCCTTGGTCGACATTTCCACCATGGGTCCGTCCCAAGCCAGATAACGTTTGTCGAAACGGGTGACCTGCTGGATGAGAGGCAGTTTGAAATGTAGACCGGGGTCGGTAATGGGGTCGCGGACCGGCCTGCCGAACTGGGTAACGATTGCTTGCTCGGTTTCGTTGACCGTGAATGCGGACAGCAGTACCAATGCAGCCGCCAAGAGCGCGAGAAGAATCGCGAGAGTCTTAGCCAAGCTCATTTATCTTTCCTCCGGCAGCCGTGCGGGTAAGGGAAGCATCGGCAGGATCTGCTGTACCGATTCGTCCACGATGATCGATTGCTTGGCCTCGGGAAGAACGTCGCCCAGCGTTTCGAGGTAAAGACGCGCCCGGGTGATCTCCGGCGCCTTGATGTATTGCTCGAGAACGGCGCTGAACGCGGCGGCATCGCCCTCCGCCTCGTTGATCCGCTTGAACCGGTAGCCTTCGGCTGCGCGGATTTTCTGATCCGCCTCGCCGCGGGCGCGGGGCACGGCTTTGTTGTATTCGCCGTTGGCCAGATTGATGGCATTCTCCCGGTCCTGCTGCGCCCGATTCACTTCGTTGAACGAGGGCTGCACGGGTTCCGGAGGATTGACGTTCTTTAACTGCACCTGATTGACGGAAACACCGAGGCGGTAACGGCCCGCCAATTCCCGCAGCCGATCGAGGACCGATTCCTCGATTTCCTGGCGGCCTATCGTAATGATTTCGTCGACTGTCCGGTCTCCTACGACTTCCCGCATGACCGATTCGGAGAGGTCCCGCAGGGTCAGTCCCGGATTACGCACCGCGAAGAGGTAAGTCTCGGGTTCGGTGATGCGGTATTGCACGACCCACTCGACGAGCGCCGCATTCAAGTCTCCGGTCACCATGGATTTTTCCTTTTCCGGCTCCTTGCCCACCTGATCCGGGTGGGTGTAGCCGGGTGTGACCAAACCGAATTCCAGCTTGAGTTGCCGCTGGGTCGGCACCTCGATCACGTTGTCGATGCCGAACGGAAGTTTGAAATGCAGGCCGGGCGGCACTTTAAGAATGTATTTTCCGAACCGGAGCACAATGCCTTCCGATTCCGCCGGTATTGTGTAGTACGAGGTCCATGCCAAGACGATGAGCAATAGAATCAGGAGGATTCGCGGCAGGGAGATGGGCGGCGGGCCGGAAAAACGTCCGAACAAAGGTTTTACGTTACTCACGAAGTTCTTCCTTTGAAAAACATATTAAGCCGTAGTCCGGCAAACTCTAGCGATATGGAACAGCTCAAGGATAGCCCTATAACGCGTGCATGTGGATGCCACATCACAAGCTTTCCCCGGATGCGAAGTCTCAATTTGTCTGAAACTTAAGCCGGTGCAGTTCGGCAAAAAGTAAATGATTCGGACGGTTTGATTCAGCATCAGAGTTCTTGTTGCCCGTCATTCGGGAGGTCATCCTCGTTAACGATTTCGTGGAAGGAAGCCTGAACGCAATTCGCGCCTGGGCGCCGTTTTGGAGCCGATTCAAGTAATCAAGACGAGCCTGATCCCGGGGCAAAAAAGCGTGTCCGGCTCGCCTGCCGGCTCACGGGGATGATCAACAATATGATGCTGGATTTTGCCGCACTGCATGGAATAGCCCCGCAGGCCGAGCATTTTCCGATGAGCCGGGGGAACGAAGCGTTGAGCTCTTTAGGACTGGGAAAGCATGGTACCGTGTTGTGCAGGAGGTCGGCTTTGCCTCATCTGAGGCCGATCGAATTAGAGAGCGTCAGAAAGGGAGAGTTTTGTTATTCTTAAATAGAATAACGATACCAATGTATAGTCTTGTATGTAATAAGATAGGTAGGTTAAAATCCTTTACAGCGTAATAATCGACTCTCCTCTTAACCTCACCTTTAACAGCCTCGGTCTACCGGGGCTTTCTTTTGAACGAGCCTTCTTATCGACCATATCGAGGTTGACAGGCTGATTTCAAACCGCCGACGGCACATTTGAGCGCCGCCGGCTGTACACGATTGATTTAGATCTGTTCGGCTACGGTTACGCAGAGATTGGTCGGATTTTGCTGCGCGTCTAGTACTGGCTTGATGGAAAAGCTCACCAGATTTTCCACACCTGCATCGCCGAGATCGGTTACCGGAACACCCTCTATCTTGATCTTGGTGCCTTTGATCGACCAGGTGTAATTGGCGTCGAAGCCGGTATTGTTTCCGGAATTCTCAAGATCCACCTCGAGCGTGGCTCCGTCGCAGGCCGCTGTGGGTTTCTTCAGGTCGAGCACGTGGGCGTGAAACCCGCTCTTGGGATCTACGTGCGTGCTGTCCTGTATGGGCAAATGAGTAACCAGGATCAGGACGTTGTTGGTGCCGTCGGTCAGGGCGCCATAACCGAATGCGCCTGCCTTGCCGTCCATAGGCACGGCGGCCGATGTTTCAATTTCCACGTCAAGAACCTTCCCTTTGCTCTTGTTTTCCCATTCGACTTCCGCTTGTTTCACTTTCAGATAGTTCGGTGTTTCGGCCCAACTTGGGGAGGACACGAGGATCATCGATGCCACGGAACCGAACAGGGTCGTCAATCTTATCGTTTTCATCGAGAGATCTCCTTTATATTAGCGATTGGTTAAGGTGCCGAACACGGATCGGCGCCCGAAGCGATAATATGATCGACTCGATAATATTTCTAGGGAAGAGATCGAATGGGAGAGACTATTCCCGGCCAAAATTCTGATTTTCTCTCTCGCTTACAGCAAACACATGCCTGTTTTGGTCGAATCCTCTCTCGGCGATTCCCAATCGGGTTTCCGCTATCGCCTTGGCTTCAAGGCTGGTTGGTGCCTTTATCTTGATAACCTCGGTACGGCCATCGAGATAAAGATAAACGTCGTAAGTATTCATAATGGGGAACACTCGAAAGAAACTTAGGGAGGGGCTTGAGATCGCTTTTTTTCCAGTGAGTCCGACGGAAAAAATACGCGTGCGACCGTTTCCCCAAGCCAGATCGAGACGATAGAAAGAATCGAGATGTGATTCTGTGAGAAATTACCCAAGAGCCAGGCTTACAAAGCGTGCTGGCGCTCAGGTATCAGGATCGATGGCGGTCCGTCCTTGGTGGGAGATTACCTTCGCCTTGCTGTCGCAAGCCACCCCGATCGGCTGACTTAAGATCGAAGTCGCCCGGCAGAGATGTCTCTCCTGGGCGACAAGGGGGGCATCGCGCAACGCGACACCCGCGTAAGCGGGAAAGCAGTTCTAGGTGGCCGGGGAACGGGCAGCGCCGTTTATCGAGGCTTTTGATCCTTCAGCGTTGCGCTTGCTCAGTTCGTCGATGACACTGTCCAAAGAGCCGGTCCGGGCAATGTCCTCGCTAAACGTCGTGCGATAGTTTTGCACCAGACTGATGCCTTCTATCAGCACGTCATAGACTTTCCATGCGCCATTGGTGTCGACCATGCGATAGTCCACGGCGACCGGTTTTGCGCCGGGCTGGAGAATCTCGGTCTTGATGACGGCTTTCTTGTCGGCTAGCGGTGTCTGAAGCGGCAGATAGCGGATGTCCCAGTCCTTATATTCGGTGAATGCCGCGGTGTAAGTGCGAATGAGCAGCATACGGAATTCGTTTTTGAAACGTTCCCGCTGCTGTGGAGTGGCGGTTCGCCAGTGCTTGCCTAGAATGAGCAGGGCCGCGCGATCGACGTCGACATGGGGCTCCAGGATCTCCTTGACGATGCGCGTCGCTCTGGGAACGTCGAGCTTATAGTCGTATTCCCGTAAGGCTTGCTTTACCTCATCGGACGTTTTCTGAATGACTTGCTGGGGTGGAAGCAGGGCTTCAGCACCGGTCACAACCGGGAGGAACCCAAGAAAAATCGAGCACAAAGCCAGGAGGGCTTTGCCTGTTGAGGTAAATTGAAAAGTCATCGGCTAGCTCATAAAACAAAATATAAAAAAGACATTCAGCGAGCGTTCCGAATTTTTCGGGCGGCATGCTGATTTCTCGGGGTTCGGAGTCCAGAACAAACAGCAAAATGATACCGGCTTATCCGATCGGCGGTAATGGTTTTGTTCCCCGGTATACCGGTAGTTTGTCGTAGCTGGCATCGCTGTTCTTTAAGCATTCACTGTGCCAAATCTTTTCAGCTCTGACGTTTAAAGTACGACCCGATCACGAAGGAAATAATCCTTGCACCCATGATTTTTTGGTGCGAGAGGAGTCTAATAGGTCGATATCAAAACTGTGACACTGACTGCTCATAGGCGTGCGCTGCTTATGGATGTCTGCTTCAAAGAGCCCTGTCGATTACTTCGGATCCTGCTGTTCGCGTTCATCGGTGCGCTCGTGAGCGGCTGCGGCGCAGGTGTTCATTATCGGGCGGGCATCGGCGCGGGATATCCGAGTCCTTACTACCGGTACGATTATTATCCTTATAGCTATTTCCACGGATACGGCGCCTACCCTTACACGTACCGGCGACCCTATGGCTATGACCGGCGTTTTTATGGGTTCGATCGTTATCATCGCCCCTACTACTGGGACAGACGGCCTTATCGCTACGATAAACCGTTCCAGTACCGCGACAAACGGCCCGATCGATTCGATAAACCTTTTCAGTACCGTGACAGACAGCCTCATCGGTTCAATAAGCCTTTCCGTCACTGGGAGCGGCGGCCTTATGGTTCCGGTGTGCCATTTCGTAATCCTCGGCCTCATTATCGCTACCGACGTTAACCACGTGACTGCGAGCCCTTGGCTTTGCGCCATGGCAACCCCGAAATTTTTCGTTCAATCATGGCGGGCGTATAGGGCGCCCTTTACCATCGCTTGGTTTTCCCGTAATTTGACCGGAGTGTCGGTTATTTAGGGTGAATAGGATAGAACGATGAGCAGACTGCCGGACGATTTGAAGTATGCGAAAACCCATGAATGGGCGAAACCGGAGGAGAGCGGGAACGTACGCGTGGGCATCTCCGATTACGCTCAAGAGCAATTGGGCGACGTGGTATATGTCGAGCTGCCGGAAGTCGGCCGGCGAGTTAAGGCGGGCGAAGCGTGCGCCGTGGTCGAATCGGTGAAAGCGGCCTCGGACATCTATAGCCCGGTATCCGGCGAAATCGTCGAGGTCAACGGGTCATTGTCGGATGCTCCCGAAGCGATCAACCAAGACTCCTATGCCGCGTGGTTGTTCTGCGTCAAGGCGGATGATCTTTCCGAACTAAACACCCTTTTGGATGCCGAAGCTTATAAAGCAGACGCTGAGGCCGACTAAACGGTTCGTTTGTTTTATCGCTAATTCTCCTTCCGGTAGCGATGCTAGCGAATCGGGTGTAGCGGCCGGAACAGGTACCGGCGTTTCGCATGTCTTTGGCTTGTACGCGTCGCGCGTGCCAATCGGCATAAATTCTCCGGCAGATGATTTGTGCCGATTTGTCCTGCGTTTGCCAGGAGCGCCCATGCCTTGTCCCGACCTAGATCGAATGTCTTGAGCCCATAGCATTCTTGCCCGGCGGAGGGGCTAGAAATAGTTAAGAAAGCAATCCCTTAGCCATGCCTTTCATTCCTCATACCGAAGACGATATCCGCGAGATGCTTGCGGCCCTCGGCGTGCCATCGACAGAAACGCTCTTCGACGAAATACCGGCGGAGTTGCGTTGCGGCGCGCTCGATCTCCCGCCCGCTTTGAAAGAAATGGAAGTTACTCGTTTGATGCGCGCACGCGCCGGCCAGAACCGTCCGCTTCTATGCTTTGCCGGCGCCGGGGCTTACGAGCACCACATACCGGCCGCGGTTTGGGCCGTAACCAGCCGGGGCGAGTATTACAGCGCGTACACGCCCTACCAGGCGGAAGCGAGCCAAGGCACGCTGCAGGTGCTCTACGAATATCAGAGCATGATGGCGAGCCTCACCACCATGGACGTATCGAACGCTTCGCTCTACGACGGCGCGACCAGCCTCGCGGAAGCGGTGTTGATGGCAGTGCGGACGAACCGAAAATCGCATTCGCGCCGCATCCTGATGCCGAAGACCGTGCATCCGTTTTACCGGCGGGTGGTCCGGACCATCGTCGGGAGCCAGGCGCTGGAACTGATCGAGCTGCCCTATGACGTCGAAACCGGGCGCGTCGATCCGGCGTCTCTGGAAATCCATTCGGGCACGGACATCGCCGCCTTGGTGATTCCCCAGATCAATTTCTTCGGCGTGCTCGAGGCCGTAGACGAACTGACCGTTTGGGCCGCCGCAAACGGCGCCATCGCCATCGCGCTGGTCAATCCCATGGCACTGGCTCTCCTTAAGCCCCCGGGCGAATGGGGGCAAGAGGGCGCCGATATCGCTTGCGGGGACGGCCAGCCTTTGGGCATACCCTTGTCGGGCGGTGGACCGTATTTCGGATTTATGTGCTGCCGCAAGGCGCACGTCCATCAACTGCCCGGACGTCTGGTCGGCCGGACCGTGGATATGGACGGCAAGCCCGGTTTCACGCTTACGCTTCAGGCACGCGAGCAACATATCCGCCGCGGCCGGGCTACCTCCAATATCTGCACCAACCAGGGCTTGATGGTCACGGCGGCGACCATTTACATGGCGCTCTTAGGGCCGGAAGGATTGCGGCGAGTCGCTTTGCAGAGCCATCAAAACACGCTCAGCCTGATGAGTAGCTTGACTGCCGTCGACGGCGTCGAGCGGGTTTTCTCGGGGCCTTTCTTCCATGAAGCGGTTTTCCGCACGCGGAGGCCCGCCAGGGAGATCATGGACGGCTTGGCGGAACGGGGGATTCTTGGAGGACACGAACTCGCAAGGGATTATCCGGAACTCGGCGAAGCCATTCTGGTTTGTGTCACGGAAACGCGTACTCAGGAGGATATCGAATCGTACGCACGCCAAATAGCGTCGCTGCTTAGTCATGGCTGAAGAGGTCGGAGCCGACATAATGCTGATTTTCGATCGTTCGCGCCGAGGGCGCGCCGCGCATGCCCAGTTGCTCCCGGAATCCGGTGAATCGCCGGCCATTCCAGACCATTTGTTGCGCAAAATTCCTCCGGCCTTGCCCGAAGTCTCAGAACTGGATGCCGTTCGCCATTACACCCGGCTGTCCCAGCAAAATTACTCCATAGACACCCAGTTTTATCCCCTGGGGTCTTGCACCATGAAGTACAACCCCAAGGTTTGCCATGACCTCGCAAGTCTGCCCGGATTTCTGAATACCCATCCCCTGGGGCTGGAGCGGACCGGGCAAGGGACTTTGGCCTGTCTGTACGAGCTCCAGGAGATGCTCGCGGAAATCACCGGCATGGCCGGGGTTTCGCTGGCCTGCGCGGCCGGGGCTCAGGGCGAATTCGCCGGCGTCGGCATGATCCGCGCTTACCACAGGTTGCGGGACGATTTAGCTCGAACCGAAATGCTGGTGCCCGACGCCGCGCACGGCACCAATCCCGCTTCGGCGTCCATGGGCGGCTTTCGGGTACGGGAAGTCGCCACCGATGCCGACGGCAACGTGGATCTAACTGCACTGGAGCTGGCCGTAGGTCCGCAAACCGCCGGCATCATGCTCACCAATCCCTCGACTTTGGGAGTGTTCGACCAGCACATTCGAGCCATCGCCGATATCGTGCACCGGGCCGGCGGGCTGCTCTATTACGACGGCGCCAATCTGAACGCCATCGCCGGCAAAGTGCGCCCCGGCGACATGGGCTTCGACGTCATTCATCTCAATCTCCACAAGACGTTTTCGACGCCCCACGGCGGCGGCGGTCCGGGTGCGGGCCCGGTGGGCGTGGGTGACAAGCTGCTGCCCTTCCTGCCTCTGCCCGTCATTGTGAAAGACGGGTCGCGCTATCGCATGCTGACCGAAACCGAGCGGCCGCACAGCATCGGGCATCTGGTCACGTTCGCGGGAAATGTCGGCGTTCTCCTGCGCGCTTATGTCTACATCCGAATGCTAGGCCATGAAGGCCTCGAGCGGGTGGCGGAATTCTCGACCCTGAACGCCAATTATCTGCTCAAGAAACTGGTCGAAGCCGGATTCGAACCCGCTTTTCCGCAGCGCCGCGCCGCCCACGAGTTCATCATTACGCTGAAGCGGCTGGCCAAAGAACATCATGTTACGGCGCTGGACTTCGCTAAACGCCTGTTGGATTATGGCGTCCATGCGCCGACGGTATATTTTCCGCTCTTGATTCCCGAGTGTTTTCTCATCGAGCCGACCGAGACGGAAAGCAAGGAAGCCCTGGATGCGTTTGTCCGGATAATGGCCGAGATTCTGAAAGAAGCAGAGACCGACCCGGATCGGCTTAAGAGCGCACCCCATTCGCTGCCGGTGCGCCGTTTGGATGAAGTCCGGGCGGCGCGGCACCCCGATCTCGCCTATAAATCAGAATAAGAACCCCTCTATGGCAGGACAAACGCTCACGGGCATTGCCCGTTTTTACGCGGCATTTACCAATTCCATTTCGGGTATCCGGGCCGCCTGGCTGAATGAGGAGGCGTTTCGGCAGGAGTGTCTGCTGGTCCTCGCCGGCGTTCCCTTGGGGCTGTGGATCGGCCAGAACGGCATCGAACGCGCGCTTTTGATCGGCGTGCTGCTGAACGTCTTGATCGTCGAATTGTTGAACAGCGCCGTCGAAGCGACCGTCGACCGTATCGGTTTCGAACGGCACGAATTGTCCGGCCGCGCCAAGGATATCGGATCGGCGGCCGTGTTTTTCTCGCTGGTCCTCGCCGGTGCGGTCTGGTTACTGATTTTGATTCGATAAAAAGGTAAAAAAGAATGACAGCGTTAATCTGCGGCTCGGTGGCCTACGACACTATCATGGTGTTTCAGGATCGATTCAAGAATCACATCCTGCCGGAGCAGGTCCATATCCTGAACGTCTCCTTTCTGGTTCCGGAACTCCGCCGCGAATATGGCGGCTGCGCCGGCAATATTGCTTATAACCTCAAGCTCTTGGGCGCCGATCCTCTGCCCATGGCCACTGTGGGCAAGGATTTCACACCCTACGCGCAGTGGCTGGGCTACTGCGGCATTAATCAGGATTTTATCAAGGTCCTGGGCGACAGCTATACGGCACAGGCTTATATCACCACGGACATGGACGACAACCAGATCACGGCTTTCCACCCTGGCGCGATGTCGTTTTCCCATCTGAACCGAGTACCCACGGATTGCGGCATCCGCATCGGCATCGTGGCGCCGGACGGCAAGGACGGCATGGTTCAGCATGCCGCCCAATTCGCCGAAGCCGGCATCCCGTTCATCTTCGATCCCGGCCAGGGCATGCCTATGTTCGACGGACAGGAACTCTTGAGTTTCGTCGAGCTGGCGACCTGGGTGACCTTGAACGACTACGAAGCGCAGCTCATGCAGGATCGCACCGGTCTCGCGCCGGAAGAACTCGCGCAGCGCGTCGAAGCGCTGATCGTCACCAAGGGCGCACAAGGATCGTTGATCTATGCCAATGGCATCCGCCACGAAATACCGCCGGCAAAGCCGACTGCAGTGCTCGATCCGACCGGTTGCGGTGACGCCTACCGCGCCGGGCTGATCTACGGCCTTCTGGAAGAATTCGACTGGCCCACCATAGGCCGTATCGCCTCGTTGATGGGAGCCATCAAGGTCGAGACCTTCGGCACCCAGAATCACAGCTTCACCCTGCATGCGTTCAAGGAGCGCTATCGGGAAAGCTTCGGCTGCGAGCTGCCCGATCGGATATGACGAATATCCAGCGGCTGTTGGACATCATGGCGCGCTTGCGCCATCCCGAGACGGGGTGTCCCTGGGACTTGCAGCAGGACTTCGCGAGCCTCGTACCCTACACCTTGGAAGAGGCGTACGAGGTCGCCGATGCGGCGGAGCGCGGGGATATCGAGGATTTACGCGAAGAATTGGGCGATTTGCTTTTGCAGGTCGTTTTCCATTCGCGGATCGCCGAGGACCGCAGCTTGTTCACTTTCGAAGACGTGGCCGGCGCGATCAGCGAAAAGCTGATACGCCGACATCCCCATGTTTTCGGCGGGGCCGTATTCGAGACCGATGCCGAAAGGCATGAGTATTGGGAATCATCGAAAGCCGCCGAGCGCCGGGAAAAAGGCAAAACGGAGCAGGACGAAAGCGCTTTGAGCGGCATCGCGGCGAATTTGCCGGCGCTCGTAGCCGCGCAGAAATTGCAGAAGCGGGCCGCGCGACACGGCTTCGATTGGCCCGACATAGGGCCGGTTTTCGCCAAAGTCAGAGAAGAATTGGACGAGCTCGAGGCCGCCTGCGCAACGGGCGACCAAAGCCATATCCGGGAAGAAATCGGCGATTTGCTGTTCGTCGTCGTCAATCTCGCCCGGCACCTCGAGGTCGATGCCGAGACGGCGCTTCGGAGCGGCAACCGAAAGTTCATCAACCGCTTTCGCTATATCGAAAAGCAATTGTCGGCACGGGGAAAATCCTTGACTGAGTCCACACTGGCCGAGATGGACGCCTTGTGGGATGAGGCAAAACGAAGTTTGTCAGATTAGGCATGTAGGATGCGCTGAGGTACGACAAATCGGCAAGATCGCCGATTTGCACGGAGAGAGCCGCCCGGAGGGAGCCGGGCAGGATAGCCCGGCATGAACCGAACCGCATCAATCGCGAACGATGCCTGTCCTGAGCTCAGTCGAAGGGCGCTTCCCTTCGTTCAGCACATCCTACGAATTTGTTCGGGTCTACACCTTGGACGTAGGTCGGCAATCCTTTGCCGACAAACCCGCTGACGAAGCCGAAAGGTTTAATCCACCAAAATGGACGTTGAAGTTGAAGCTACGACACGAACACCCCTGGGATGTCACACCGCAAGAAGCGATCGCCATTCAGAAACGGCTGCGAAACCTCGTCAGTTTGCAGGACGAATTACCGGAAACGGTCCGATGCGTAGCCGGGGTGGACGTCGGTTTCGAAGAAGGGGGCACTGTCACGCGAGCTGCCGTGGCGAAGTTGAGTTTCCCCGAGCTGGAGCTGATCGATAGCGCCGTCGCGAGGCGGCCGACTTCGTTTCCTTATATTCCGGGCCTTCTATCCTTCCGGGAAATTCCAGCCATCTTGGATGCCTTGCAAGCTTTGCGAGACCTGCCGGATTTGATGCTGGTCGATGGTCAAGGCTATGCGCATCCTCGCCGCTTGGGCATAGCTTGTCATTTGGGGGTACTAACCGATATCCCGACGATAGGCGTCGGAAAGACACGGCTCTTGGGTGTTCATGACGGCGTTCCAGACCGGCGCGGCGCCTGGGTTCCCCTTTTGGACAAAGGGGAGACCATCGGAGCCGTGTTAAGGACGAGGCAGGGCGTCAAACCGGTTTACATCTCGCCCGGCCACCGTGTCGCTTTGCAGACGGCCGTCGAATGGGTGATGCGCTGCACTAAGCGTTACCGCTTGCCCGAAACGACGCGGCATGCACACCGCCTCGCTTCGGGATAACGAATGCGAAATTCTCGTAGCTCCGCGTGCTCTTACGGTTTACTTGCGGGGAGTTCCTTGTCGCGATAGTGGACATCCGTCCAGCAAACCGGAAGCTCTTCGCCTGACGGAAATACCAATTCGGTCTTCGGGAATTTTTCCGGATCCTGCATCTCCTCGCCCCAATGCAAGCGCCCGACTATGTTTTTATGTATCGGATTGACCAAATCGTTGAGACCGAGAATCTCGACCAGATGTCCATTCTTTTTCAGTTTGAGAAACATGGCACATGTCTCCTCTCAGGAATGAATTCGTTTAAAGGCTCGTCATCCGTGGATTGAATTCTACTGTAGAGCGATTTTGGGCGCGATGCAATCACTCGGAACGTTCGCCGCCCCAAAGAGATTCGATGCCCCAGTAAACCAACTGCGTCAAAACGACGCCTACCCCGAAACCGCCGATAAAAAACTCCGACGCATGATGCTGCATGGTGGTCGCGAGAAACTTGCCGGTAAAAAATCCAACTACCAGCGACAAGCCGATACGCAATCGTTTGAATATTTCTTCTGTGTTCATGGCTGAGCGAACTTATAAAGTTGAATGAGAAAGTTCTCGGGCAAACTTTAACCTAGAAGCGACAATTGGACGCAGTCGACGTCGTTTCTCCGCTAAGTGGCTTAAGGACTGGCTCCAGCCCGCGGCAATCCACGTTTTTCCCCGGTACTCCGAGGTTTGCTGGGTGAGTTAGGTGCGCACCGGGACGGGGCGCCGGCTGAACTTCATCGGCCGTAACGAAATCTTAGTGATTACACTGACAGACGAAACGGGTTCACAAAGATGCCGGTATCCGACGAGTACACCTTGAATGAACTGACTGCGTGGTTCCGCCGGCGGCTGGATGAACTGAGAATCCATTTCGACGACGAGCCACTCAGTTACGAGGCTAATACAGCTTACGATATCGCCTTTTATCGTCTTCTGGCGGAAGCCCGAGACGCATGGCTGGCGCGTCACGGTTACACTCCCACGCCGGGACAGCTCACCAAAGCCTTCTTCAATGCGGAATTCGAACGCTCGCGCGAACAACGCCTTGCCAAGCGCAATTGGCTGTCGCGCGCCATTTGCCGATTGTTTCCTTTCAAGGTGTCTCGAAGGCCGTTCCACGTGAAATAACACCTGCCCGACCTTTTCTTCTTCAGTTCCCTCGGCACACACGAAAGCCCATCGAAAACAAGAGATCCGCTTGAATTCGGTAATTCGAGCGCATCCCTTTGATCATCGGAGGGCAACAATCCGCCCTATCCTCTTCTTGCGGCTGTTTTGAACGCGCCGCTCCATCACGGCCGTTCGTCGGATAAATCCTACCGATTGTCGGCTTCTGCCGATGCAGCGAAAAAGCGCTGCTATAACTATCGGCATGAAAACAGATCATGAAAACGGTTTTACATTAATCGAGCTGATGGTCGCGGTAGCGGTGCTTGCCGTGACACTCACCATCGGGGTACCCAGCTTTCGAGAGACGATTCAGACCAATCGGATGGCGACTCAGGCCAACGAATTTGTCGCGGCGCTCGCCCTGGCGAGGAGCGAAGCCATAAAACGTGGAACGCGAACGACGCTATGCAAAAGCCCAGATGGCAGTAATTGCACCAACGGCGGAAATTGGGATCAAGGCTGGATAGTGTTTGTGGACGGGAATAACAACGCTACCGCCGACGACGGAACCGGTTCGATCCTGAAAGTTTATTCCAGTCTCGGCTCTTCGACGCTGAGCGGAAACACGAACGTTGCCAATTATGTTTCCTATATTTCCTCCGGCTTTACGCAGTTGATCGGCGGTGGCATTCAAGCCGGAACATTCACGCTCTGTCCCGGTACTTCCGGCGCCACTGGACGCTCCATCGTGATCAGTGCCACAGGCAGACCCACGGTAAGCAAGGTGACATGCTCATGAAGCGTTTAACCGAACTCGTCATGAAAGATGGTTCAGCAAAGCGCCTCCAAATTGGTTTTTCGCTGCTCGAAATATTAATCAGCGTTCTGGTTTTTTCCATAGGCGTCCTCGGCATCGCCGCGCTTCAGCTCAAGGCCAAACAGTCGGGCTACGAGGCCGTACAGCGGACTTTGGCCACGTCCTTGGCCACCGAGCTGCTGGAAAGGATGAGGTTGAATTCGTCGGGCACGTCTTTGATCAATTACGTCACGGCCAACGGCACACAGACATTCAATTCGTCCACTCCGCCCGCAGCCGCTCCGGACTGCTCGGCCGGCTGCACTTCTACTCAAATTGCCGCCTTGGACTTGCGGAATTTTTGGGATGCCTTGAATGGCGCCAGCGAAACCCGGAACGGCAATCAAACCGGCGGCTTGGTCAATCCAACTACGTGTATCAGCGGCCCGGCGACCGGCACGCCCGGTACCTACACGGTTACCATCGCGTGGCGCGGTCAGGCCGATTTAGCGTGGAGCAATCAAGGTGTCAACGCCAGCACCTGTGGCCAGGGAAGTTACGACGGACCGAGCGGCACGAACGGCTATCGCCGCATCTTATCCATCACCACCTGGATCGGACCATGAGCAGATTGATACATACCACCACATTCAGGCAATCCGGCGTCGGCTTGGTCGAGCTCATGGTGGCGCTGGTCTTGGGCTTGTTCGTCACCGCCGGCGTCACCAGCATGTCTGTTCAGAACAAGGGGAGTTATAACCAGGACGAGCGGAGCGCCCGAATGCAGGAAAGCGCACGCTATGCTCTGCAACTACTGGCACGCGATTTGTCGATGACGGGCTTCTGGGGAGGGGTGGTCGGTTCCGGCAGTGATATCGATAGCTCAGGGCCCTCGACCGCGGGAACCGGGGCCGCCTGGGCCTATAACTTGGCATCGACGATCGATTATTTCGTACCTTCCGTAGCGGCGCCCGCTCCTACTTCTAGATTCGCTTGGTTCAGTGTCCCAAGCGGGTCAAGCTATAAATCCAATACTAATATTCTCGCCGTCAAGCATGTCTCCGGAGTCAATTATCAGAACCCCAGCACACCTCCTGCAGGCGTCTACGTCAGCACGGTGGGAGCCGGCGGCACTCTGGCGACACGGGACGGCGTTACCCAAACCCCCGCGGGAATGCAGGACTGGGAATATCAATCCCATATGTATTACATCGCCACCGACGATACCACGGGAGTTCCATGGCTGCGCCGGAAGCATCTTGTAAATGGTGCCATGAGCGAGCAAGGCGAAGGGGAATTGGTAGAAGGCATCGAGTTTCTCTACGTCGAATTCGGTATCGATACCGACGGCGACGGCATTCCGAATCGGTATCTGTCCAACCCTTCCGCTACGCAGCTGCAAACCGCCGTTAGCGCACGCATCTCTTTGCTGGTCCGCAGCTCAGACCAGGATTTTTCCTCTCCCGCCGACGACAAGACCTATTTGCTCGTAGATGCGGATGGAGACGGCGCATACGACTCAGGTGTCGATGTGAGTGTCAATGGGATTCTTAACGGCGGCAATGCCTTCAACGATCACTATTACCGCCGGATGTACACAACCACTGTGCAACTACGAAATACCCAATACCAACTCCTTCTGCAAGGAGCGACCGCCTCATGAAGCACTTCAGTAATCTTCACATTCAGAGGGGCGCCGCTTTAGTGGTGTCGCTGCTGATTCTCCTGGTGGTGACGATCGTCGGATTGGCCGGGATGCGGACGAGCACTCAAGAGCTGCGTATGGCCAGTAATGCCGAAGATAAAGAGACGGCATTTCAACAAGCACAAGCGGCTATCGATTACCTCGTCAATAATCCGGATCTGCTCCCGGTCATCGGCAATGTCGGTTATGCCCTCTGTACGGCAAACCAAACCAAGGCGGACGGAACGGCTTGCGACCAAACCAACATCGATCTTCCTGCTCCGCCATTCGACGACAGCGCCACGGGTACCAGCAGATTACGACTTACTCGCCAGAATCCTGGTACCGGTTTGCCGCCCCGCCTTTTGGCTACCAGCTCGGCCATGTTCGCATCGGCTTATTACCTGGGGGAAAGCCAATACGATGCTACAGGCGTCGGACGCGGCGCGGCCGGTTTGGGCGCCGGACTGATGCGGATCATACCCAAATGAAAAAGAACTCGCGGAGTGCATCCATGAAACTCGCAACAGTCTTGGTCTCCTCTCTGATTGCCATTTTGAGTCTGCAACCCGCGCATGGCGAGGATACCGATATTTATCTGAACTCGGCAAACACCGAGGGCGGAAGTCCCATGGTGATGTTTGCTCTAGATTACCGCTCGAATTTGGGGTCGACTGTTTGTCAGGGCAGCGAGTGCAACAGTCTCCGCTCGGCCGTATCGCCAAGCACGGGAACGACTTATCTTCCCGCTAGCGGCACCGTCAGTTTTTTCGAGCTGTTGCGGGCTGTCTTGAGAAAAGTGACGGACGATCTGGCGCCGCAGCTCACCGGCGTGAAGTTCGGACTCATGATCAACCATAACAACAACAACAATTGCGAAGGCCCCAACAGAACCGGTTGCAGTAACGGCGGCTATATGATGCTGGGTTTCGATACCGGCACAAGCCGTCTGCACAACAAGCTTGCTCAAATCCCGGTGCCGCAAGGCAATCTTGCCCATTCGTTTCAGGGAAAGGAGCTTTATTTCGAGCTGTTCCGCTATTTGACGGGCCAGGATATCTATAACGGCCATAATGGCTGGACCGATTACGACACGAACAACCAGCAAAACTTGCCCGTTGATAATCCCGACATCAGTTGGGATACCTCCATAGAAACGGGAAACCGCTACACTAGCCCTTTGTCCGGGACCCAATGCAGTAAGATTTTCGTCATCAACATCATGTTCCAGGTGTCCCAGCAGGATTCCGATTCGGATCTGGCGATCAGGGAGACCAAGGCCAACGGCGGCATGAACCAGCTGAACATCACCGGCACTAACAACAACTTCTCGACCGTGATCCGCTTTATGCGCGATGCCGATTTGGCGGATGGAACTTGGGGACAACACAATCCGGATCTGGAAGACGTCCAAAATGTCACTTCCTTTTTCTTCGTCGATCAGACCAAGGTCAACACAACTACCAACGGTTATGCGTCGGCCGGCGGTACGAATGCGGCGCTGCCTTTGAGCAGCAATCCCGATGATCTGGTCAAGCAGTTTAAAGATGTTTTTGAGCAAATTTTGAGCATCAGCACGACCTTCGTATCCGCCGCCGTTCCGGTCAATGTCTTCAACCGTACCGAAACGCTCGAAAATGTGTTTTATGCCTTGTTCCAGCCGGAAGGTACCCCCCGCTGGAACGGCAATCTCAAACGTCTGAAACTGGCGGTTGACGAGAGCACCGGAAATTTGCTGGTTCTCGATCAGAACGACAACGAGGCCATTTCGGCGACCGACGGTCGGATCAAGAACGAAGCTCTGACCTTTTGGACCAGTGCCGGTGGCGCGGACGTCGTAGCGGCCGATACGGAGATTGGTGAAGTTTCAGGCAAGGATGGCCGTAGCGTCTCGCGTGGTGGCGCCGGACAAAAAATTCCCGGTTTTCTGGGCGGCAGTCCAGGCACTAGCAATACATCCGGCGCCCGAAAGCTTTTTACCGAGCCGGACAGCTATACAAACGGAACGCCCACCGCATTCCGCGCGCTGAACGCGGATGATGCGACGACGGCTGGCGTCTCCGTAATCTGGGACAAGCTTAAACTTAGGGGCGCGAACAAGTCGACATCCTGTTCTCCTTCGACGGATTGCTGGACCACCGCCGCCAGCTACGCGACCGCCTCCGCGACGGATCAAACCATGGCGATCGATCTTCTCAAGTTCGCCCGCGGACTCGACCCGTTCGACCTGGACGCCGACGGGAGCATCTCGGACGTGCATCCATGGGCTACGCCGAGCGCTACGCCGAGCGGCCAGAGCCCCCAAAAGCCCTGGCTGATGGCCGATCCCTTGCATTCGAAGCCGACACCCATCAATTACGGCGCGCGAACGGCGGCGGGCTATTCGAACACGGTGCAGGATGTGCGTATTCTCTTGGCGGGCAACGACGGCTATCTGCATATGTTCCGCAACTCGACCTCCGGCAGTTCGCCCGAAGTGCCGAGCGGCGTGGAGGATTGGGCTTTTATGCCGAGGTCTCTGATCGGCAACCTCAAACTTTTAGCGGAGAATGCAGATGCTACGCCGCATGTGTATGGGCTAGATGGTAAGGCCGCCGTCTATATGAAGGACACCGACGGCGACGGTACGATCGAATCGGGAGAAAAGGTCTGGGCCTACATAGGTATGCGGCGCGGCGGCAAGGCTTATTACGCTTTGGACATCAGCGACCCGGACGATCCCAAAATGCTGTGGTCGATTTCCAAAACCAGCGGCGGTAATTTCGACGACTTGGGATGGACCTTCTCCGATCCGGTTGTAGGCAGCTTGAACTGGGGAAGCGGCGAGAAGCCCGTCGTGATCTTCGCGGGCGGGTACGACGCCAATAAAGACACCCGAAGCGGCGCCGATTCCAATAATGCCGCAACCGGCACCAACGATAGCGAGGGCAACGCGATCTATATCGTCGATGCCGAAACCGGGGCTCTGGTGTGGAAAGCGGCCAAAACGTGCGGAAGCATTCCGGCGACCCAATGCAGAGCGCACGCCGATCTTCTGGACAGCATACCCTCCAGCGTAACCGCCGTAGATACAGACAGCGACGGGCTGACCGATAGAATCCTGGTTGGCGATACCGGCGGTGTGATATGGCGTGCGGATTTGATTGCTCCCCCCCCTCCGGATCCTGAAGTCGATCCACCGGTTTACCTCGATAAGCGTGCGGAATGGACGATATCACCCATTCTTTCCGTTGGACGGCATGCAGGGCAAGCCGACCGCCGGTTCTTCCACAGACCAGATTTCGTTCAGGCAAAAGACAATACCGGAAACTTTGACGCAGTAATCATTGGTTCCGGAGACCGCGAACATCCGCTGGACACTAATATTCAGAATCAGTTTTACATGTTCAAGGACCGTAACACGCTCACTGGAAATCCTCCGTCTACCACAAAACAGGTGAGCAATCTCGACAATTTGACCGACACGGCGGCGACGGCGAGCAATGCGTGTAACTGTGGGTGGTATATCAATCTTGGACTTGGCGCGGACGGTGGCGAAAAGTCTCTGGCTTCGCCGTTGACGTTCTTCGGAAAAATATTCTTCAGCACTTATGTGCCCGTGGGGGATTCTGGGGAAGACGACAACCTGACGTGCGGACCGGCGGAGGGCAAAGCCTATACTTATGTCGTAAATCTGTTTACTGCGGCGGGCGTTTACGACTTCGACACCAGCAATGATTCCAATGGCGAAACGAAGGAGCGTTCTGTCGATACCGGATCGGGCATCCCCAGCGATCCGATCTACATGTCATTGGGCGGAAAACAATTTATTACTCCAGGGAATATTCCACCGGAAGAAGAGTTCAGGCATCCCTTGGAAAGCAGGGCGATTTGGAAAACATTCTGGTATGAGAAGGAATGAGAGATCGATCATGACGATGCAAGGTATTCGAAAAATTCGGGGTTTTACCCTGATGGAATTGATGATCGCGGTTGCCGTGGTGGGAATACTGGCAGCGGTCGCTTTTCCCAGCTATCAAAGCCAAGTAATTAAAACTCGGCGCTCGGACGGCAAAGCCGCTTTGATGGCCGCCGCCGCCAAGCAGGAACAGTACTATCTGGACAATAAAACTTATGCCAACTCTATGATGGCACTCGGCTATGCCGCTAACCCGGCAAATTCTCAAGAAGGTTATTACCAGATCAGCATCGCTGCCGCTACGGCGGCATGCCCGATCGCGACATGCTTTTCACTAACGGCGACTGGACAAGGCAGCCAGCAAAGCGATGGCGTTTGCGGCAATCTAACGTTAAGCAGTTCGGGAGCTAAGGGAATTACAGGAACCGGAACCGTTGCTAACTGCTGGTGATCCGCTGCAGACATCAGCCCAGTAATTCGTAGGGGGTAGCCGATGCTTCAGCGTAACCTATCCATTTCCTAAACCGAATATTTCGCTAAGTATATCTGCACAGCCGCTAAACTCTCATAAATCAGATTAGAGAAGTAGATTTTGTGGGAGCCGTGTCCCGATGCCAAAGTCAGCTTGCCGCAGCGCGATGGAATCAGGACGCTTCGGGCGCTGGATGATTGAAGCTAGTTTCCGGACGGGGTGATCAGTTCCGGCAGTCGATTGGCTCCTCCCATTCTCCAAGCCCGTGGCGAATGGGCCGAACAACGCGCGTGGTCGAAGTCTAACTGCCCGATGACTCTACGCTGGTGTTGCGATTACCGCGACCTCAACGACTATTACCGGCTGCGCCATGATCGGGGATGCAAACGGTTCTTGGCAAAGCGAGTGAGCTGCCCAGTGGAGTAGGTCGGCAATCCATTGCCGACGAAGCCGCTTCCCGGGCCGTTGCGTCGGGAAAGGATTCCCAACCCACTATCTACTATCCCCTGGACCGCTACGCCAAACCGGAAGATGCACTGAGGAATTGGCCGTTTCACAGACAACTTCGTCGGCAACGAATTGCCGACGACTACTCATCTCAGCGTCCATTAGAGGGCGCGGGGCGGCTTCTGAGTGAACGCCGGTGAACAGTGGTGAGAAACGCTGTAAATTTTACGCCTGATTGGCAAATTGCTCACAATTGTAAAGAGTCGGTAGTAAAACCTTCAGAGAGCTGCCTGTTCAGGGTCAATTCCAACATTCGCTGACAGTTTTCGATGCGCCCGTAAGCCCCTTCTGCCCGAGCTGATTCAACGTGAACGAACCGCACGCGTCACCAGCCATGACGCTCCCGGCTATCGGCGTAGCGGTTAAGGTAAACGTCGTTGTGCCTGCGGCAACGGTGATGTTGTATTTCGCGGTTCCATTACGTGGAGATTGAATTACCGGCAACATCGGGTTTCCATCGTTCGCATTGCCACAAAATCGATCAGTACCGGAATTGTAGCAATTCGCCTCCGTGAACAGACGCTCGAGAAACTGCGCATCTTCCAGCAAGTCAGACTTTGCTTCGGATCGGGCCGCACGTTTGACATATTCTTGATAGCCTGGCAGAGCGATGGCTGCCAAGATACCCACTATAGCCACGGTGATCATCAGTTCGATCAGCGTGAACCCTCTTGGCGTCGTCTGGGAGTTCATCTCGCGTTACTCCTATTGGATTTGCATCCAATATTTCCGTTCTATGGTCCCGCTGCCGCCACCTTCGTCATCTGAAGGCCCCCGATTCTTGATGCTCATGATATTGCCCGTGGTGCCTGATAATTCCTTATATGCCACGCCGGGAGTTTCGCTCTGTAACCACGTCGGGGTTTCGGTGATGCCCACCGTCGACTTTATTCCGGAAGAAACGTTGCCGCTAGCCAACTTATCCGCGTCGTCGAAAACATTGTCCCCGTTGAAGTCGAAGTTAGAAATGCTGGAACGCCCGCCGGTCACGGCGTCCAGCTCCATGAGCCAACTATCTCCTCCGGCAACGCATGGATCGGTGGACGGAATGAGGGTAACGAAGATGATGCGCTCGTATCTCAGCAAAGCTCGTGAAATCACGCGCTCGCCAGCGGCGCCGCTAGGCGGGACTAAATCGAGATACCAGCCGCGCTTGCTGCCCCAATCTACAGTGTTATTGCTGGTTTCCCTTTGGCCGAAGCTGAACTGCACTGTTTCGGCAGTGATCGTCTGAGCTTGGATATGGTCATCATCGCGGGGCACAGTTCCGGTCTCGCCGGGTTTGTCCCAAATGGCATAAAAACTTTGGACTTCGTCATTGGACGGATCGGTGCTGGTCAGATAGCGACCGGTTCCGAAGTAGATTAGTACGCCGCCGTTTGGATGCTCGCCGATTACGGGCTGAACCGTGATCGGCTGAACCTGACCGCTCGCGTTTGTCGCCGTGAACAACGGATTTCCGCCGTTGGCCAGCGTCAAAGCGCTCAGGTCAAATTTCCAGAGGTTGCCCTGCAAATCGCCGGCGTAGGCATAATCGATGATTTTATCGTTGTTGGCATCGTATAAAACTGGGGTGGAGAGGCCGTTGCTGGTGCTGTCGCCCGCAGCAATCTTTGCGATCTGAGACCCATTGCTCAGATTCACCACGTACAGAAAGGCCTTGTCCGAGGCGCTGTTGTAACCGTTGCCGAAAATAGCCGCCCATTGACCGTTACTTAGTCGTGCGATCTGTGGCTGACTGAAGGTATAACCCAAATCTGCGCTGTCGGAAAATTCCCATAGTACGTTGTCGGCATCGAAACCATTCGGGTCGCTGATGTCGAGCGCATAAATAGACTTTCCGCCGGCGCCGAGGCCACCAACCAGCACGGTCTTCCATTCTCCGGACAGGTAGGCGTCACCCGCAGTGGGAGCGCCGTCGACGAAATACTTGTGAGCGTAGGCGGGTTCGGTAAGCTTGCTGAGAGTGTCGTAAACTCCTGCGGGAATATAAGCGAACAGTTCCTTGCCGGAGTCGGCGCTGCCGGTATCCGCCCGGAAGGCGTGCAGCATGCCGTCGTTGGCGCCCACGTAGACGACCGGGGTACGCGACGATTTTCCGCTGACGAAAGACGCGTAGGACGACTTCTCGGCCAACGCGGACGTGGCTTCGCCATAACCGTAATCTTCGTCTTTCACGAAGGCCGGATCGGAGTCGATGATGTCGCCCAGTACGGACACCATCCGATTGCGGAAAATGCCATTGGCAAATCGCTGCTCCTTGCTGGAATCGCCGCGCAACCAGGCCAGGCGATCGGCACATTTGTTGTCCACCACACCGTTAGCGTTTGTATCCAGCGCCGCTTTTTGAGAAGCGCTCAGGGTGTCGCAGTCGGTGAAGCCGATACCGGTGCTGCCATCCCAGGTCACGATATTGCGGTCGCCCGCCGCAGGGATCTTCGTGGACGCATCCCAATACGGTATACCGATACTGCCGTCCCCTTGGACGGGGTAAGCGATCAGTTGACCGTGCCAATCCTGGGTATTGAAGCGGGCCTGATAAAGCACTGTGCCGGTTTGAATGCCCGTGGAATTGGCGGCCAGGGCGGCGGAAGAAGACGTAGTATCAGCGATGCTCGTCAAGATGGCGTTGAAGGCGTTTTCCATGTCATCGGGCCGCTCGACATTGAAAAACTTTCCCCGGCTGTTGATGGCGGCATGCCAAAGGTCGGCGGCGTTGCCATCGAGACCGGCAGCCGCAACGGGCCAGTTCTGTGATCCGGATGCTAGGGCCGAATAACTGCCGGAAAAGGTGTCCCCACCCCAGGTCAGGCCGGAGTTGTTCAAAAAGGTACTAAGTCCGAGTCCAACCGTGTAATTGACCATGTGCTGCCAGGAGGCCGGATCGTTTTTGGGGTTCTTGTACTGATCGCTCGCGGTACCGGACCGGTCGAGGTATGTCGGTATGATGTTGTTGGTCAAATCCGGACGTAAGTCGGTCGACCAGAAAGCAAATGCGATGTCGGCGAGGCTGTTGGAATTGGAATCCGAGTAAGGATTTGTAGGCGAATAGGAAGTGCCGTCCGGAAGCGTGGCCGAAGATGCGTCCTTGTTGCCATAGTCGGAAACCGAGTCGTTCCAGATACCGTCGGTCATTACGACGTGATAATTTTTTCGGCAGGCATACTGCGCGGAACTCGCCGCACCAAAATCGTTATCATAAGGGCTGCCGTCGCCGCTGGTCTTGTAATAATTACCTGCTCGCTCCATAGCCTGGCGTAATGGGGTTGAGGTATAGGTCTTGAGACGGAACAGCCAATTGTAAAAGTTGGTTTTGTGCGTCCCGCTGAAATTGTTAATAGCGTTGCCGAAATTGCTGGCCGTGGTTTCCCATCCTTCGCAATCGGAGGTCACTAGATTGCTTGGCGAGCCTCTGCAACTGTTGAGCGCCTGCCAGGCGACGCGGAAAGAGGGGGGCACGTTGGCCATGGCGCGAGAAGCGGTCGTCACCGTCATCAGATTGCGGGTGCGAAAGAATGAGTACCAGTTGGCGAAATTCTGGCGTTCGTCCGTTCCGCCCGGCCCCGATGTGGCGCTGACAAACTTGATGTCGTAACAGTCGTTGTCCGTAGCGGTTCCGTCACAATTCGCATTGGCGGCATCGAAGACGTAATAGTAGGCGCCTGTTGGCTGGCTGTGGATCACCTCGATACTTTTGTTTTTCATTGTGCTGGAATCGCGAAAGCAGAACGTAACGGTCGACCCGGAAACCTTGGTTTTGTACTGGTAGTTGCTGCCAGGATCGTTAGAAGTGGCGCAACTGCCGGTAAAGGTGCCCACGTTGGTGGCAGCGGTTCCGTTCACTTTAACGCTGACGATGTTGTCCGTTGCGTTTCCGGACCCGCCTGGAGCCGTGTAGTCGGAAATCGTGAATGTTGGCGGACTCGTGTTCGTAGTCGTGCCTATGTCGACATGGCCGGGAATGTCCCCGGGGTAATGCCTCATGAATTGATGGCTCCGGTCCGACGACGAATGAAGCCATAGGCCTGCCGATGGGCGGTAGTTGGTGCTCAGGTTCACCGTGCCATAGGCGGCATCGAAGCCGTTGATGTACGCGCTGGTGAATGACGTGATCAACGGATTGCCGTCCGCATCCAGTGGCGGGTTGTAAGTTTTCGTCGGATCGTAATAAATCGGATTGTAATGGGACGACTTCACATAACGGTGATCAAGACTGGAATCCGGGTTGTCGTCGCATATTCCGTTGGGGTTGCCGCACAAGTCCGGCGTAAAGGCGCGGGACATGCTGCCGGAATCATCCAGGGTCAGGATCAAGTTGGGCGGAATATTCACCGTCAGGAAAAGAGGCGTATCCGACAGGTCGAGAGGAGCCGCGGCGGACCGATCGATAACCAGGCCGAAACTGATCAGACCGGTCAATAGAGCGAATCTCCGGCCGTAGGATTCGAGAGAGATCATCGCGCGTTCTCCGATCAAGGTGGCGTATACGTGTAAAGAGCTTGCAAAATCACTACCGCGTTAGGATCGCCTCCGACGCCGCGCGCGGTGACGCGGTAATACTCCGTGGCCGCGACATTGGGCATTCTTTCGACGATGTATCTAGGCTGTTCGGCAACCTGGCTCAGACTCTGGGCGGGACTGCGAGAGCTTGACCAATTGGTGCTGCCCCAATAGTCGGCATCGTTGCCGTGGTCTTGGTTAGGGTCGTTTGGGTCATAAGTAATCAAGCCGGCGACGGTACCGTCGAACACCAAGGTGCGCCAAGCCGTCAGGGTGGTTTCGGCGTCCTTCAGGGCGGCTTCGGCGGCCTGAAAAGCCAAATCGCGATTGCGGGTGTTACCCGCCATGCGTTCCTGAAGATTGGTGTTCAGCGTAGCGCTGGTGCCCAACAGCATCAGAATGGTCAGAAAGATCAACGCCATCACGAGCGAGATGCCTCGTTGCCTTCTAGGCAAGCCGGCGCCATTCTCAAACCGCCTGGTCATAGTCGGTTCCTTACGGAGATGGTGGTGGTGAAAGCCTTGCGCAAAAGCCGGTCGGTCGGTGTGATCGTGGCCCCGTTGTAGGTATACGCCTGGGGGGCGGTAGTGATGCTTTCATCCGAAAGGCTGACCATCAGCAAGCTGATGCGTATGCTCAGAACATTCGTCCAGTTGGTAACCCCATCGGCCGTGACGTAGGTATCGACGCCGGGAGCTCCATCGGTATTCTCTCCATACTGAATTTGCATGTCCTGCACGCCTTCCACCATTTCCTCCGCCGTGGTGGCGGCATTGCCGCCGCTGGCTATGAGGCCGCTGGCTATGAGTCTTTGGCGAAAAAGTGCGGGTTCACCCACATCGTTGGTGCCGATGTAATAGGTCACGGCGCTCAACCGTAAAATTCGGGAGCCTCGGGCGAAGGTGTATGGAGTGCCATTGGCTGTGCATGGGTTGGGTACCGGGTTGCCCAGTCCTTTCGTGCAATTGCCCGGATCGATAGCGTTTCCATTGTTATGGTTGACAGTGGCGATGGTGTTGTTGTTGTTCACGTTGGTCATCTGAAAGACAGCGGCATGCTGGCAATCGGTAATGACCAGGATTTCTCCTTGCTTGATGTCGTGGTTGGCTGTCAGTTGCAACTGAGCCGATGGTGGGTTGTGGTCGTCGACGATGTACTCGCGGGAATTGTCCACGCGGAGCACTGTGACGGCGTCTCCCCGCAGCACGGGCAACGCGTTACCGTCGCTGTCGTTGGGAAAGATGCTGACTCCTTCCTCGTAACCGATCAATGGTTGTCCGAACAGGTTTTTATACCAGTCGTTCGGGTTGTTGAGCACATTGGCCATTGTTGAGAACGAACAACCCGTGAATCCCGCCATGCGGATGTCGGAGGAGATGCGTTCGAAAGCGTAGCGGGCGCTCTCCTGCATGCGGGACAGCGTGTCCGTGGTACGAAAAGCCTGTCGGCTGCCCAGAAATGCGTAGCCGAGAACGGCGGTCAGCAATAAGCCGATTGTCAGGGATATCATCAGCTCGATCAGGGTCACGCCTCGGCAGGAGTTCGGCGGTACCGTCATCGCGAAAATGGGAGTGCGCATGGCTAAAGATCGGTCTGGGTTGTCAGGGATATCAGATCGTTATTGCCGTCGCCGTCGCGATCCTCTTTTTGGTCCCATTGGATGACGATGGTAGTGTTGCCCTGAATGTCGACGGTGACGGAGCCGTCTCCAGCGGGAAGCAACTCGGATAGCCGGTTTTTCCATGAGACCAGATCGTCGCCCGCCACGGTGCCGCCGCTGGGGCTGCTGCCGACCGCAACGTTATAGCTGCCGCCTATCGCGGCGGCGCGGTTGGCGCGCATGCTCTCGGCTATGTCATAAGCCAGCATGGTCGCAAGGCTTCGCATATAAGCCGAGTTGTTGTGATTGAGAGTGGTGGCGAGCAGTCTGCCGTGTCCCAAAAGGCCCAATGCGATGACAACCATAGTCACCAGCACTTCGATCATGCTAACGCCTTTTTGCCCCGCCTTTAGGCCGAATCGGCCTTTCGAAACGTTTCTGCGCTTCATTAGCAAGTTCCTTTTTCGATGTGGATCTGGCCAGTGTTTTTCACGGCAATATCGCGTTTGACGCCGCCTACACACACGGTCAGCGTTCCGTTCGTTCCGCCACTGCCCACATAATCCCCACCGGGAAGATAGGTGATGTAGTTGCTGAATTCGGTGCCGCCATCGATGGTGCCGGTACCGCCGGTCGGCTGCTTGACCCGTAGGCGGGCTTCGTTCGCATCCACGGTTCCTCGATTGGTAGGATCGGTAAACGTCAGCCAACCGCTCTGCCAACCTCCTGCGGTCGTGCAGGTGGGGCTTGCATTGTCGGGATTGGCGGTCTTGCAGATCGTTACGGCGACGCCGCGCTTGATCGCTTCGGAACGGGCGAAGTTGAGCGCTGCCACAAGTTCGTTGGTTAGGGCGACGGCACGGCTAGTGTTCGTGAAATTCTGGAGACTGGGCACAGCGATAGACGACAGAATAGCCAGGACCGACACCGTCACCAGCAGTTCGATCAATGTGACCCCCCGTGATTTTCTTGCAGCTCGGGGTGGCCGATGCTTGCTCCACATCATCATTTGAAGCACCTTTGAAAACTATTCCCGTGTCTTGAAAATCCATCCGTCGGCGGCGCCGATCACCCTGGGAGCTGTCGTGGCGATAGCCTGCGACTTTATCGAGAAAAGGGAGTGGAGCTCCGAGCTCCGGATACGCCTAAATCTAGTGTGTCCGGATCGAACGTTGTATGACGGCTGTCACACAATTGTGATTTCTTGAAGAAGTGTAGTGTACTTTGTGACTTTGTTATGTTTGTCCAGCCATGTCTCCCTTTGCATACTTGAACAAGAGCCCTTTAGGAGACATTGCTGAAAATCTTGCCGGCGCTTTCAGTCCCGGAAATATTTGGAGCGAAACATTAGACGTAGTTTCTCGTGTTTCCGGTTAGGTATCGTTTGCGGATGTTGTTACGGGAGCCTATTTTTTCTCCTTATCTGAATGGCCGAGGTCTTTTCCCGGCACGATTTCATCCCTTACCCGCTGTTTAAGCTCTTTCGCTTCGGGGAAGCGTCCTTCTTCCTTTCGGGACCATAGCACCGTGTTCCCGTGGCGCACTTCGAATACTCCGCCCGTGCCGGGAATCAGCGCCACTTCGCCGATCTCCTCCTCGAACGTGGTCAGAAGTTCCTGCGCCAGCCAGGCTGCGCGCAGCAGCCAGCGGCATTGAGTGCAGTATTCGATTTCGATGCGGGGTTTTGCGGTCATAGTTTCTCTCTCTTTGTAGGTCGGAAATCCCTTCCCGACGCAGCGGATTTGTCGGCAAAGGATGGCCGACCTACCGCACTTAAATTCAGATTCAGGGTTGAATGGCCTGCCAAAACAGTTTGACTCCCACGATCAGTACGACGATCGCGAACATTCGCCTGAGTTTCCGCGTCGGTAGCCGATGCGCGAGTTCAGCGCCGAGCGGCGCGAACGGAATACTGGTCGCCACGATGCCGGCAAAGGCGGGCAGGTAAACATAGCCTAGACTCCAAGCCGGCAACACTGGTTTTTCCCAACCCAGGGCAATATAGGTCAGAGAGCCGGCGACCGCTATGGGAAAACCGCAGGCGCTGGAGATGGCGACGGCGTTTCGGATCGGAAAATGGCATCTGACGAGAAAGGGCACGCTCAGTGTCCCGCCACCTATCCCGAGGATGGAAGAAACCGCGCCTATCCCTAAGCCGGCGGCTGAATATAGCCACCCGCTCGGCGTTCGACTTTGATCGCTTTTAGTCTTCACATCGATTAGAAGACGAGCGGCAACATAAAGCAGAAAAAGCGCGAAAATCAGTTTAAACCAATGTGCCGGCAATCGGTCGGCGATGATCGAACCGATAACGGAGCCGATCAATATGCCGGGCGACAGCCGGGATACCGTATCCCAGCGCACGGCACCGAGACGGTGGTGCGCATAAACCGCTGAAACGGACGTGACGACGATGGTAGCAAGCGAAGTCGCCACCGCCATGATCATGACGGAATTCGGTGGAAAGCCCCGTATTGAAAAAAACCAGACCAGAAACGGCACGATCACGACCCCTCCGCCGATCCCGAACAAGCCGGACAACACGCCGGCCAGGCTGCCGAAAGCCAGGTACAGTCCCAGTTCTTCCCACATGCGCTGCTCATCCGCGTTTAAAATAGGGGCCGTATGCTAACAGGAACCGGGGTCCAAGCTAAAAACCCATGAAAACTTATCTTGTCGGCGGCGCCGTAAGGGATAGCCTGCTCGGGCGACCGGTGGAGGAACGCGACTGGGTGGTCGTGGGCGAAACGCCGGAAAGCATGATTGCCCGAGGTTTTAAACCGGTCGGCAAGGACTTTCCCGTGTTCTTGCATCCAGAGACCCGTGATGAATACGCGCTCGCCCGCACGGAGCGGAAAACCGCGCCGGGCTACCGAGGCTTCGTCGTTCATGCCGAGCCGGACGTGACGCTGGAACAGGATCTGCTCCGCCGCGACCTGACCATCAACGCCATGGCCCTGGACGAGGAAGGCCGGCTCGTCGATCCCTATGGCGGCGCACGGGATCTCAAGGACCGGATTCTGCGCCATGTTTCGCCGGCATTCGGCGAAGACCCGGTGCGCATCCTCCGAGTGGCCCGCTTCGCTGCCCGTTTCGCGCAGCTCGGTTTTCGGGTGGCGGCGGAAACGTCCGATCTGATGCGGGGCATGGTGGCCGCCGGCGAAGTGGACGCTCTGGTGCCGGAGAGGGTTTGGGCGGAACTCGCCCGTGCCCTGTCCGAGCCGACTCCCAGAGCTTTTTTCGAGGTGCTGCGGGAGTGCGGCGCATTGGCCAGGCTGTGCCCGGAAATCGACCGGCTGTTCGGTGTCCCGCAGCCCGCCGAGCATCATCCGGAGATCGACACCGGTATTCATACCTTGCTGGTCCTCGACCAGGCGGTCCGGCTGAGTCCCGACCCGGTAGTGCGTTTCGCCGCCCTGACTCACGACTTGGGCAAAGGACTGACGCCCAAGGAATTGTGGCCGAAGCATCACGGCCACGAAAAACTCGGGCTTGGCGCATTGGAGAGCCTTTGCCTGCGGCTGAAGGTGCCCAATGCCTATCGCAAGCTGGCTGAAAAAGTGATGCGCTACCACGGCCATTGTCACCGGGCGCTCGAACTGCGCCCCGCGACCGTGGTGGATTTGTTGCAGCGGCTCGATGCGCTCCGAGCCCACGCCTCCCTGGAGGGTTTTCTTCTCGCCTGTGAAGCCGATGCCAAGGGCCGCCCCGGTTTCGAGAATCGGCCTTATCCGCAAGCCGAATGGCTGCGGACGGCGCGGGAAACAGCTCTGGCGATTCCGGTTCAACCGCTGTTGGAGAAAGGATTCAAAGGAGAGAGCCTGGGCCGAGAGCTGCGCCGGCAGCGGATCGACGCCGTGACGTCGTGTCGGCGGCAATTTTTGGAAAGCCGAAATTCCGGTTGAATGTAGCGTGGCAATGAATCCAAAACCTGCCGACATTTATCAGCCCCGCGATTTCATCGAAACCCACGAAGGGCTGATTTTCGCCGTCGTGGACGGGATGCTCGAGGATGATCGCGTGCTCTGTTTTCTCCGATACGCGCCGATCGGAGGAAAGCTCGCCAAAATGGGCACTGACGAAGCCAATGCTTACCTGCAAGCTCGGGCGCCCCGGTATCTGTTTTCGTCGAAGCGGCTGGACGCACGACTTCATGCCGTGCCGCAGGAAAACATACGCCGCCATCTCCGACCGCGGGATCGCGTGCAAGATTTGCTGAACTCGGTGCCACGAGACGAAATCGAGCGGAAAGCGATTCGATTGCTGCAAAAATTCGGTGCCTGCGGGCTGGACTTGGGCCGGGTCGGTTTGACCGGCTCTTTGTTGATCGGCGCGCAAACGCGGAAGTCCGATCTCGATTTCGTCATCTACGGACGTGAAGCGTTTTTCGAGGCTCGCGAGATCGTCGGACGCTTGATCGAGGCCGGAGAACTGCAAGAGCTGGACGATGCGGCATGGCGCGACGCCTACGACCGGCGCGGTTGTGCGCTCACGTTCGAGGAATTTCTCTGGCACGAGCGGCGCAAGTTGAACAAGGCGCTGATCCACGGAACGAAGTTCGATATCACCTTGGTGGACGAACTACCGTCCAAAGCATCGGGCCCCGTCCGCAAGTTGGGGCCGCTCCTGCTTCGGACCCAAATAGCGGATGCGGCATACGCGTTCGACTATCCGGCCGTGTACCGATTGACGCATCCCGAGCTCACGGAAGCGGTCAGTTTTACCCACACCTATGCGGGCCAGGCCCTGACCGGAGAAACCGTCGAGATTTCGGGTCTGCTGGAAGAATCGCACTCCGGGCAGCGGCGCATCGTAGTGGGTTCCAGCCGAGAAGCTGCGGGGGAATATATCAAGGTGGTGTCCGAGCGGCGAACCTCCTGAATCCGAATAGGCAAACGTCATTGCGTTTGTTACATTTCCGCCCCTGCATCCCTTAAACCAATTATCGATATATAGAGATCGCGAAAGAACCGTCGCACGGGGGGTTTTCACGAACTCGGAGGAGAAAACTATGATCGGTGGCGTCATTTCGGTGCTGGTTTGCATATGGTTTTATCGCACGGCGCTGCGTCTCAACCTCAACGTGCTGCAATGGATCGTCGGCGCTTTGATCGTCTACTACGGGATCAAGGCGATCTGGATGTACGCTATCCTCAAGCCTTTGCTGGGCGGGTCATTCACGTATTACAGCGCGACCGCCGGCATCATGATGGAGGTGTCGGGCGCCCTGCTCGGCGCTTTGGGCGCTGCGCTGTTTCGCAACCTGGTCATGCTCAAGCAGGCCCGATGACTTTTGCCCGTGCGCGGTCGGCGCTTCCCGATTTCCGGGCGGTCATTCTTGACATGGACGGTCTGGCCCTGGACACCGAATCGACTTATTGCCACGCCTGGCGTTCGGCGGCGGCCGATCTGGGCTTCGATCTGAGCGAAGAATTCTGCCTTGGGTTGTTCGGCCGCCATGCCGATGACGTGGAACGGGCGCTTAAGACTGCACTTGGCGATGCGTTCGATCGCAGGTCGTTTCATGAATCCGCCGAACGGCACTGGCGGCGCTATCTCGACGAACACGGCATAGGGCCGATGTCGGGCCTGAAAGAGCTGCTCGCTATTCTGCGACACCGGGCGATCCCCTATGCGCTGGCTACCAACAGCGACGGCCCGTACGCATGGGAGTGCCTGCGGCTGTCGGGTATGGAAAAGACCTTTCAGGTCGTCGTGACCCGCGACCAGGTCGAACGGGGGAAACCGGCGCCCGACCTCTTTCTCGATGCGGCGAGGCGTTTGAATGTTCCGCCGGGCCTATGCCTGGTGCTGGAGGACTCGGAAACCGGCTTGGAAGCGGCCCGTGCGGCGGGAACTGTTCCGGTTCTGATTCAACGGCGCCACGAAATCCGCCGGAAACTGTCGAAGTGGGCGGCGCTCAGCTTTCCTAGCTTGCTAGATCTGGCCCAGTTGCTGGAAACAACCGGATGAGAGGAAAAGTTTCCACCGGGACGGGAGCGCGAGTAATGTTCCATGCGCTTTTTTCCTTGGTGGCCTTGCCGCTCGTTTGGCGGGTTACGGTGCGCGCCTGACTCGCTGGGCTACACGCAGGTTGCGTGACGGCGCACCTAACCCGCCCTACCACGGGTCATTTTTCGCTTTGGTGTAACGACGGAAACCGGGATTTCGTAGGGTGGGTTAGGCGCGCTCCGGTATAGGCTGGCCGTAGAACACTATGCTTCGCGTGCGCCGTAACCCACCATGGCAACGTTCGGTCGCCTTGCCGCTCGACCGATCGATCGGTGTTACTCGGTAGGTCGGGAATTCTTTCCCGACGCCATGGCCGGGCCAGCGGCTTTGTCGGCAAGGGATTGCCGACCTACGGCCGTGTCAGCCGGTCGGTCGGGAAGGGATTCCCGACGTGCTGTTTCTCCATCCAAGAGCCTTTTCCGATCAGGCGGCGCGGATCGGAAAAGGCTCCTGGCCTTTGTGTTTGAGCTTGCGGGTATAGGTGCGGCCGTCGCGGAACGTGGCGGCTCGGTTGAACTTCCCGGCATATTTGGCGACGGGATTGGTCTGGGGGATCTGAGGTCGCTTGGTTTTCTTGCTCATGGTTTTGCTCTCGTTTGAATGTCTTCGCCGGATACCGGCTCGCCCTTCAGACCGCTCCGAACAGGATCGGTTCCCGAGCCGGTCTCAAGAAAAGTTGTAGTGCTTGCGCACGGTTTCGAGGATTTTCCAGGTGCACTGCAGGCCGGTCCGGAAGGTCACCAGATCGCCCTTGCCGAATTCCACGGGGTCGCCGCCTTTGGGCGTCACGATCACGCGTCCTTCCAAGAGATAGCAGGTTTCGGTCTCGTCGTAAGTCCACGGAAATTCGGACGGTTCCTTGCTCCACACCGGCCATTGCCGTACGCCCAACGATTTGAGCCGGTCTTCGCCGACTTGTTTTTCGATACGGATATCGCTCATCTCGTACTCTCCTATTCATTTGGTGATCGGTTTCGAGGTAGAGCCTCGGCCATAGTGCAAAGCCAGCCATACGGTGATCGTATCCGGCGGAGTCCAGTTTACGCGATGACGGCAATGGGCCGGAAGCAAAAGGGCATCGCCGGGGTGCAAAAACGTTTCGCCATTCCGCCCTTCGATCGCGAGTCTTGCCTGACCTTGAAGCAGCAGCACCCATTCGTCCCAGTCCTGATCGTACCATTGTCCTTCCGGTGTGGCATGTCCCTTGGAAAGAATCCGCTCCAGCCGGAAAGCCGGCGTTTCCAGCAGAACTTCGAATTTTTCCTCGGGCAAGTCCTCCGGCAGGTCGGCCAGCAATGTGGTCATCGATGCTTCAGGCAGTTCGAGCATTCTGAAAAATTCCTTTAGAGGCAACGATGGCTGTCACTCTAATGAAACACTTATTCACAAAATCTGTGGATAAAGTTCTGCAAAAGCCTAGAACAATTTCTTCCAGACCCGATGACATAAGGGCTGCACACGATTGCACAAAATTTTTGCACAGGGTGCTCTGGTGGTCGCCTCCATTTCTTCACGCCCGCTGTCCGGTTTGATAGAGTGCCGAAAAAATCGAACGGGAGGCAACTACAACTATGATTGCGGCATTATCGATGATCGTCATCTTGGCGATCGCGGTTTGGTTCTATCAAACCGCTCAACGGTTGAATCTGCCCGCATTGGCTTGGGCCATAGCCGGGGTCATCGTTTATTACGGCGGTTTCCTGTTTTGGATGCAAGTCGTGCTCCGCTCGCTACTGGGCGAGTCGTTTCATACACACGGCTTTTGGCTGGGAATCGGCATGGATGTCACGGCGATTCTGGCCGGGGCGGTCTGCGCCGTGCTGTTCCGTTACGGGGTCATGATGAAAAAGGGCCGGAAGCCGTTCGAGACGTCTTTTTAGACGGATTTGTCGGCAAGGGATTGCCGACCTACGAATCGGTGGCGCCCAGTAGGTCGGGAATCCTTTCCCGACGCAAACTAGTAGACTTAACGCCACTCAGAACAGCGCGGCATTGAGCCAGAAGTGGGCGACGATGCTGCCCGCATAGCCGAGCGCGATCGCCGGCATCCACTTCAAATGACTCAAAAACGTGTAGGCGCCTCGCGTCTGCCCCATGAGCGCGACGCCCGCCGCCGAGCCGACCGACAGCAAACTGCCGCCGACTCCGGCGGTCAGGGTTACCAAAAGCCATTGTCCCATAGAGAGATCCGGGTTCATCGACAAGATCGCGAACATGACCGGGATGTTGTCGACGAAGGCCGAGGCGATGCCTACCAGAATGTTCGCCGGAGTCGCTCCCAACTCGCCGTAGAGATACTGCGAGACGTGCCCCAAATAGCCCAGAAAATCGAGTCCGCCCACGCACAGCACCACGCCGTAGAAAAAAAGCAGCGTGTCCCACTCCAGCTGTGCCAATTTCTGGAAGATATCGAACCGCTCTTCGCCAGGTGGGGCTTCTGCCTCTTCTTCCTCCTCGTGCCTTTCCAATAGCTCGGTCGGCACCTCGGGTTCTTCTCGATGGGTGATGTGCAGGTAATAGCCGAAGAACTGGATATACGTCAAACCTGCCATCATTCCCACCGCGGCGGGCAAATGCAGGATATTGGAGAACACGACGGCAGTCGCGATGGTGAGCAGGAACAAGGCGACTATCCGTTTGGCGCCCCGCTTCATTTTGGTGACATCCTTGATTTCGGCCGGGCGCGCGTCCGGTATCGCGAAATGCATGATGGCGGCGGGCAGCACGAAATTGATGACCGCCGGAACGAACAGCACGAAAAAGCCCCAGAAAGTAACTTTATGCTGTTGCCAAACCATCAGCGTCGTGATGTCGCCGAAAGGGCAGAATGCGCCGCCGGCATTCACGGCGACCACGGTGTTGACGCAGGACAGCGCGACGAAGCGCGGGTTATCCTTGCCGACGGCCATTACGACGGCGGTCATCAACATCGCCGTGGTCATATTGTTCGAGATGGAGGAGATGAAAAAGGCCAGAATCCCGGTGATCCAAAACAATGAGCGATAACCGAGACCCTTGCTGACCAGCCAGGCCCTGACAGCCTCGAATACTTGCCGTTCCTCGAGCGCATTGACGTACGTGATCGACACGATCAGGAACAGGAGCAGTTCGCCGTAATCCAGCACCAAGGTCCGCACCGCGTCTTCGGCGAGCTGCGGCTGGCCTTGCAGGTTGTAGACGACGGCGATCGCGGCCCAGATGATCGCCGCCGCCAGCATCATGGGTTTGGATTTTTTGAGTTCCGTGACTTCTTCCAAGACGACGAAGATATAAGCCAGCACGAACGCGGCGATAGCCAGATAGCCGACTAAATGCCCGGTCAGATCCAAAGCTTGACCTTCAGCCGGGATGGCCAGGGCAGCGAGCGGAAAGATCGCCAAAAAAAACGCCAGTAAAATCTTCTGCTTCAAAACCATTCGAGAACCTTTTTTCTTCCGGTGCGAAAAACCACGCCGCGTCTGGCCAACAGCGCGGCGTCAAACAATTCTTAGTGTTTCAGTAGAGAATGGTAGCATTTGCCGCTTCCGAGTCCGAGCATGTGTTTTATGCCCCGGCTCCCCGGAGCCGGGATATCTACACAAAACCTCGGGCCAACATTCCGGCAGGGAAGGGGCCGACTAAAGGCCCGTTTGCGATTGGAAGGGTCATTCGGGTGCTCCAATCGCAAACGACCTGGCCGGGAGCGCCGGCCAGCCCCTTCCTTGGATGACCGTTTGCGATTGGAAGAGTTACGATTGAAGACAGCTCCGTCGGCAAGGGATTCCCGACCTACTCGCGACACCGGTTCGTAGGTCGGCAATCCCTTGCCGACGAATCCGTTAGCCGGGCCGTGGCGTCGGGAAAGGATTCCCGACCTACTTCGCGGCACCGGTTCGTAGGTCGGCCATCCCTTGCCGACAAAGCCGTGGGCCAGCCGTGGCGTCGGGAACGGATTCCCGACCTACTCGCGACACGGTCGTAGGTCGGCCATCCTTTGCCGACATAACCGCCGAAGGCCGCCGATTCCGTTACCAGGATGCCGGCAACTTGCGCCGGATGAGAATGAATTTGCGTTCTACGGAAAGATAGCCGCCGCGTTCCAAATCTTTCATGATCCGGCTGACCATCTCCCGCGAGCAGCCGATGATGTTGGCCAGATCCTGATGGGTCGGCTTTTCCCGGATGATCCATTCGTTTTCGTTCTCGACGGCCATGTCGTAAAGGGTTTTAACCAATCGCCCGTACACATCCGACAGCGCGAGCCCTCGAACGTTCTCGGTCAAACTGCGGATCCGCTGAGTGAGGCTCCGGATGATGCTGGATGCGGCGTCCGGATGGCTTTTCAGCCAAGTCTTCAATGCGAGCCGCGGAATCAGGCTGCACACTGTTGGCTCCAGGGCGGTTATCGAAGCCGAACGGGGTTCGCCGTCCAGCAAGGACAGCTCCCCGAAAAACGAGCCCGCACCCTGAGTCGAAAGAATCACCATGCGCCCGTTTGCGCTGCTCAGATAAGCCTGCACCTTGCCGGACAAAATAATGAACAGCGCTCCGCCTTCTTCGCCCTCGCGAATGATGATCGAATTCTTGGGATAGCTTTTTATGGCCGCGCAGGAAGCCAGTTCCGCCAGAGCGGTGTCGGGCACTTCGGAAAAATAGGGGACGCTTTTTAACCCCTGAAGCGTTTCTTTCGACACAATCGCGTTCAACTGAAGAAAACGAAAACACTCGATCTCTCCCGTCGTTTTTCGAGTTTCGAGGTACGGTGCGACGGGCGATAGATCTAAATGTTAGTTTATATTCGATCCATTGGCCTCAAAAAAAGGGGACCGGCGCTGAATTTCGGTCCCGAAGAGTCGCCTCGGAGGCGTAATCGGATTATCTAAGGCGGAGGACGGTTGGACTGCCTGTACGTTTAGCTCCGCCGGCCACAGCCTTAGCGAATTCATTCATTTTCCGATTCCGGTTTTTCGGGGAGTGCGGCTTTCGCCGGATTATCGATTCCGGTGGCGTTCACGACTACTCCGGAGGATGAACGTTCTTTCGTACGCGCCGACGTTTCGAAGTTATCCCGCGGAAGAAAGACGAACAGCACCAGGGCCAATATGAAGGCAAAGATCGTCGTTATCACCGACATGCCGATATAGAGAAGCCTGGTGGAGCGTCCGGCAAAGCCTCTTTGAACCATGTATGTCATAAGCCTATTCGTTTGAGTTGATCGCCCAGGCTGATCGTGTCGGATATTTTCAAAATGCTCGTCCGAAGACGCGGAACGGAACCGCGCATATCGTCCATTCGGAATGAGCCGATGTTCTTGCGGGAACTAGACTCAACTTACGCGCCCGGAGAACGGAATTCTGTGAAATATTCCCCTTTTTGGTGCAGTGCGCTCGGAGGTCTAGGGGGCGAGGCGTTTTCGGTGTAATGACAGTAGTCGTAGGCTGCGGGCGGACCCGTTACGTCGGGAAAGGATTCCCGACCTACAAGGTGACACGGTCGTAGGTCGGCAATCCTTTGCCGACGAAGGTGTTGGCCGGGCCGTGGCGTCGGGAAAGGATTCCCGACCTACAGGGTGACACAGTGCGCTGGTCGACGGTTTTGTGTCGGGAAAGGATTCCCGACCTACAGGGAGGCACAGTCGTAGGTCGGCAATCCCTTGCCGACGAACGCGCCGGCCGACCGGTTAACGTCGGCAAAGGATTGCCGACCTACAAAAACCGGGGGAGTTTGGAGAGCGGGTGGAAGAAGCCGGGGCGGGCGGTTGGCGGTGCGGGGAGCGGCGGGCGGATTCGGCGGCAAGACGGAGGGTGCGCGTGGCGCACCCTCCTGGTCAGTTCAGCACGGCATACAGCTTCCGGATGCCCAATAAAACCAGTACCCCGCCGGACATACGTAGCCGCATTGCACCGCCGCATAGTAGAGCGCTCCCCCTCCGCCAGCGCTGCCCGTTGCGTTTGCCGTTCCGTCCGGGACCGGTTCGTTGGTGGCATCGGTGATTTGCCAGGCGGAACCGGTCAGGACCATGTTGGTGATAGTGCTGATGAAGCTGAAGGTATTGTCGGGCTTGAGGACGAAGGCATAGCCCGGACCGTTCTCGGCCGCGTCGGCCTCGGGATCGCCCAGCAAGTAGCGGATGGTGCCGGTGCAATCGGGGTTGACGGTATAAACGGCGCTGCCTTTGGGTCTATCGCTGGTCGATGTCATTGTGATCAAGGCATGGCCTTCGCCGTCCGCATCGATGGTGCCCACCTGGGCAAAATGAACCGTCTGCGTATCGGAAAAATCGAGCCCGGACTTCGTTTTGCTCGGCACTTCCACGCGACCGGACGCCTGAAAGCCGTAGCGGCCTTTCAGGCTATGGACGCCGCACGTGCCGTCCGCCGCCTGCGCGGCGGGTGCGATCGCCATCGAAATCACGAACAAACCTAACAATGCCTGATGATGTCGATTCCATAACATTCGAGTTCTCCCAAAACAGTTGGTATGAAGTGTTTAAAAACCCGTGAGAGTGAATCCCTTCTGCGTGTTGTTATTGGACTGATTCGTGAAAGCTTGCCGACGGCCTGCGTCCGCACGATTCGACGGCGTGTAACCCGGCGTATCTTCTTTCAACTGAGGCAAAAAGGCTTGTCATCCACGGCTGATTTTTCTGTAGGATTTGGATGACGCGGCCGATGCCGGTGTGCCCCAATAGTCGTAGGCCGGCAATCCTTTGCCGACGAAGGCGCTGATCGACCGGCTTTGCGTCGGGAAAGGATTCCCGACCTACAGGGAGGCACAATCGTAGGTCGGCAATCCTTTGCCGACGAAGGCGCTGATCGACCGGCTTTGCGTCGGGAAAGGATTCCCGACCTACAGGTGGCACAGTCGTAGGTCGGCAATCCCTTGCCGACAAACCCTTTTCGCGACCATTCGCTAATCCAAATCCATTCCCTGGATCGACGGCGGCTCGCTCGCTCCCCAACCTTCGGGATAGGCGCCGCGTCTTCGCCATTCATGGAAGCTGGAGTGCGAATATGCGCCTGGATTCCGGGCAATCCCATGCCTGACCGGATTGAAATGGATGTAATCCAAATGTCGGGCTAAATCGTCCTGGTCACGAACGATGTGATCATAGAATCGGTTCTGCCACCAAGAGCCCGGCAAACCGGCGACGGTTTTGAAACGCCAGGTCACCTCCCGTTTTACGGCGGCCACGATCTTTGGCAGATGGGCCGCGTCATCCGGTTTGAACAGCCAATGGAAGTGGTCCGGCAATACGACATGCGCCAAGTGCCTATAGCGGTAAACCGCCTTAACCGACCTCATGGAGGCGAGCAAGATCTGCACGGAAGCTTCGTCGGCGAGCCATGGATTCCTGCCATGGGTGACCAAGGTAACGAAGACGGGGTGGCCGGCAAGACAATACCGTCGATAGCGAGGCATGAGCGTAAAAGAATCAGTGGTAGCCGAAATATAGATCATTAGCCGGCCCTGCGTGTCGGCAAGGGATTGCCGACCTACAAAAATCGGGGGAGTTTGGAGAGCGGGTGGAAGAAGACGGGGTGGGCGGTTTGCGGTGCGGGGAGCGGCGGGCGGATTCGGCGGCAAGACGGAGGGTGCGCATGGCGCACCCTCCCGGTCAGTTCAGCACGGTATGCAAGTTCCGGATCCCCAATAAAACCAGTACCCGGTCGGACATAGGAAACTACATTGTGCAGCCGCATAGAGCAGTCCGCCGGCGCCGGCACCGCCCGCTATCAGTGGTTTCCGATATCGTTTAACCAATTCCCAAGCCGCGTTGCCTTTTTGTTGTTCTGGTGCCTGATCGCTCATAAGTCCCTCCCAGTTTGGCGTGCATTCCGGGACATCACCACGGAGTCCTCAGAATGCCAGCGTGAGTTGAAAAAACATAGTCCTTTCCGGAATAAACAAAGGCGTCTCCTCCAGGCGCCTCGTTCGACCGCCGAAGGCGTTCTGCCCCAGGAAATCGAATCTTTGATCCAGCAGGTTCTTGACGACGAACCCTGCCGTGCCGTAGCGATAGGGTAAACGATATTTCAGGGAAAAATCGAGCAGCGCGAATTGGTTGTCGTCATGGCCCTTAAAGGATTCCTCCTTGCCCTCGAAGGCTTCCTGATTGACATAGGTGACCGTGACGGTGCTCGACAGGCCCGAGGGATGGAAATAGCTCAGGCTGAGCGGAACGATATGGTTCTGATAGATCGTTTCATGGCGAGTCGCATCTGTAAATACATCGAATTGATACTCCAGGCTGGCGGCGAAATCATCGCTAATCGCCCAATAGCCGTACGCACGGTACAGCATTTCCTCCCGTTTCGAGATAAAGGTGGGTGTATCCAAAGAGACAGCGAAGGGCAGAGGAACGATCACATCGCGCAACGAGGCTTCCAGGCCGACCATGAGACCGGGCGAAAACTTGTGATCCAGGCCCACGCCGTAACGTCGGGCATCCGTGGCCGCGTAGCCGTCGAAGAACTGGTTGAATCCGGCAATCTGGGTCGGCTCTATGGTCACGTCCTCCTCGATGCCGCGATCGAAGGTACGGAATGCGGCGAGGCGCAGGATGGTATCGGGCGTAAGTTCCCACATGAGCCCCAGTTTCGGGTTGACCTGGTCGAAATCGCCGATCCATTGATTGCGGGACGAGTCGTAGCTGACCCCCAGCGTCCAGGTCATGGCGCTCGGAAAGCGGATATGGGAATAGAGATAAGCATTGCTGTGGCGGATGTCGTAGGCAATCCGCTGTGCGAAAAAGCTGAAATCATCGGTCACATCGGCGGAGATGTCGCGGGACCCGCCGCCCAGGATCAGATCGAAAGGGTTGTGCCGGTAGATGTACTGGGCTTCGCCCATGAAGCCGCGCTGGCTGGCGGTCGTCGAAATATTTATTGGGCCTGCAAAAAACGAATCTTGTTGAGCGTTGTTCCGCAAAGTGTCGAGATACATGGCCGAAAGAATCAGGTCGGCATTTGCAGTAGGCGAATAACGTAGGCCAGTTCGCACAGTATCGGTGGTCAGTTCGCGCTTGAAGGTGTCATCGAAGTTCTCCAGGTCTCCGTTGAAAAACAAGTCGCCGTGCTCCAGATGCCGGTGGCGGTATTCGGCCTGGAGGCTGAGGCCGGGACTGATCATGCCCTGGGCGAAGACGTTGTAGATGTCCTGGCGCAGGTCGTTGTTCTTGCGGAAGCCGTTGGTTTCGTAATGGAACTGGCCGAGGCTGTAGGAGAAGTTGTCCCAGAGCCCCGAATGGACCAGCTCTTCCCCGAAGGTGTCGTTGCTCCCGGCGATGCCGGAAGCCTGGAAGCTGAAGCGGTCCCGGGTGAACATGGGATTGAACTCGTTGAACGAGAGCCGCGAAGGTCCCGCCCCGTCCGGAATCAGCAGCCGGGCCTCGGCCAGATGGGGCTGTATCGGGGTGGTGTTGATCGGTTGCAGCAACTGGGATTGCAGCACTTCGCTGGCGCGGGCGATTTCGTGCCGCGGCAGCGAGGAGTAGGTGTCGGCCAGGAGCCGGTGCGCCGAATAATTAGCCGGCTCGATGCCGAGCGAGCGCCAGCCTTCCACCACGGCCCGCTGGCCGAAGCCGAGATCGGTATAGATACGACCCAGGGCGGCGCTGCGGGCGGCGAGATCGTCGTCCAGGGCCAGCTTGGAGCGGTAGACCGCGCGGTTGTCGTTCAACTCGATCGCGTGTTGCAGATCCTTGAAGGCCTCCACCGGCCGGTTTTCGGTCTGCTTCTTGATGGCTTCGTAGAACCAGGGCGTGGGGTCCTTGGGATCGAAGGTCTTGGCGAGATCGAACTGCTTTTCGGCGACCGCGTTGCGCTTCTGCTCGTAATACGCCTTGCCGAGATAGCTGCGGATCAGGGCGTCGCTGGGGTCGAGGCTGGCGGCGGTTTCGATGGCCGCCGTGCCCTCTTTCAGCTCGCCCCGCCGGACCAGGGCCATCCCCGAGCCGAAGCGGGCCAGGGGATCGGCCGAATCCAGCTCGGCTCCCTTGCGGAAGCTCGCCAGCGCCTCGGACGTGTCCCCGTCCATGAGTTCGACAAAGCCTAAGACGACATGGGCGCGCGGATTTCGCGGGTTGATCCGGACCGCGTTTTCGGCCGCTTTCCTCGCATCCGACCAGCGGCCTAACCCTGCCAGCAGTTCGGCCCGGCGCGCCTGGACCAGAGCATCGTTGTTGTCCAGGCGCGCCGCGCGGTCGATGCTTTCGAGCGCGCCTTCGAGATCGAAATCGGCCTGGCGCGCGTAGGATAGCGCCATCCAGCCCGGAGCCGAAGCGGGGTCGGTTTGAACCGCGGCATTCGCCAATCGGAGCGCTTCGGGTTTCTGGTTGCGGGCCAGAGCGATGACCGAGCGCAAGGCATCGATGGGCGAGGGCGTTTTCTCGCCCATATACACGGCCAACAGCGGTTCCGCTTCGTCCACCCGTCCCACGCTCAGCAGCAGGCCCGCGTATAGGGCGGCGAAATCGGCGTCGCGGCTGGCTTCCGGCACGCGATCCAGCGCCTCCAGGGCTCCGGCGATGTTCCCGTCGGCGTAGAGGCGAATGCCTTCGGCGATGTCCGGATCGCGGACTCGGGCCTGCAGGGCGGCGTAATCCACCAGCGGCGGGAAATAAAGCGCCCACTGAACGCCGTCTTCCGGACGCACGTGCAACGCCAGGCGCGGCGCCTCGTCGCGCGCGGCGACGGCGGTCTGGCCGTCCTTGAGCACGACCCGTCCTTCGGCGTTCGAGGTTTCCACCTCTCCTTCGAATACCGTGACCTGGCCTCCCTGCGGTCCTGCCTTGATGAGGAACTCGGTGCCCTTGATGGCGGCGTTGATGAACGGGGTCCGGATATCGAGGGGCTTGGGCGTTCGGCTGCGGGCGTACAAGGCGCCGGTAAGCAGCTCGAGCCAGGACGGCTCTTCCGCCTTCACCTTGGAAAACACCACGGTGGTGTCCTGATCAAGCGAAATATAGGTTTGATTCGGCAGTAGCAGCGATGCACGGCTGCGAATCATGGTTCGGATTTTGTCGCCGGGACAGAAGACCTGTTCGGTCTCCACCGGCGCCCATGACGGCTTTCCCGAGGACTGGATCTCGACCTGGCCCTGCGCCGACACCAGCCGGGCGGCCCATTGTTCGCATGTGGCGGCGATACCGGGATTGCTTGCGACGAGTGCGGCAGCGATCGTCAGGAACAATTTGGCAGATATGTGCATCGAGCTGCGAAAAGTATTTTTGAGTTATTGTTAATGGACTTACGCATGTGCTCCGGTCCCCCAGGTAAGCTCCAATGCCGTTAATTAAGCCCGACCTCGTCATTCCGGCATGAATCCAGAAGCCAGGGATGACATTGGCCTTGAATCACATCCTTGTGCTCTGGATGCCCCCCATTCCAATCGTAAACGGCGACTTGTCGGCAACGGATTGCCGACCTACGTCTAAACGCCGGTGCCTGCCTGGTGAATTAAAAACCCATTGCGTCGCTACCGCGTCATTTGGTCAACGGACGGGCCGAATCCGATTTTTCGATGCGAATGCCGAGCGGCCGGCCGCCGGCCGGATGCGCTCCCCCGAGACGCGTCTCGCATGTCTTAAGATAAAACCGGGCCGGTCCGTCATCGGGTAATTGTAGGACAAGCTGATTGAAAGCGGCATAGGCTTCGGGCCACCGTTCTGCCTCGAAATGCCCCAGGGCAATCTGAAACCGGGCATTGAGTTCTTGCCAGCGGGACATTTCCGGTTCCGAGGGAGAAATCAACTGCGCTACGGATACCGGCCTGGTTTTTCCGGCCAGGAGAAATTGCCCCAAGTGTCTGGCCCGGATCTCGGCAATGTCCGCCAGCACCGCTTCCGACACCAGGATTTCGGTGCCGAGTATCTTGTTCAAGGCTTCCAGTCGCGCGGCGATGTTGACCGTATCGCCGACCGCCCGGATTTCGCCGCGGCTGTCGGTGCCGATATAACCGATGCGGAGCTCGCCGCAGTGAATCCCGATCCGCACCGGAAAATCGAGCCCATGAGTTTGTTCGAACCGGCGGACCGCTTGCTGGATTTCCAAGGCGGCCTGCAGCACGTTGCGCCTCGTTTCCGAATCGTCTCCCTCGGTGATCCAAATCGCCAGCATGGCATCCCCGATTACGTCGGAGATCCAACCCCCGTGCCGCGCCACGGGCTGAAAGATGACCCGGTAATAATCGTTCATAAGATCGGCGAGGGCCATCGGCTCCATGGTCTCGGCCAAGGATGAGTAGCGCCCCGCGTCGGTGGCGAGGCAGATGCCGTGGGTCAAACGTCCGTACGACGGCAATGCCTTTATGTCCTCATCGCGGGTGAGCTGGCTGAACACGTCGACCGGAATGAAGCGCTCGATCACCGACTGCATTTTTTCCTCGCGCCGAACCCGCCGCAGATGGCTAATGAGCACACTGCTCATTACGGCTGCCGGTGCCTGCCAAATCAGCGGGATGAACAGGGGCAGCCACAAGCCGTCGGCGCGGAATAGCGCCCATGCCGTCAACAAATACCCGCCGCTCAGCGCCGCGATAAAGACCATAGCCCTTTGAATCGAGAGCAGTTGAGCGCATGAACCGAGCGCAAGTCCCCAAAGGAATAGCCAAATGAGTTCCTTCAGCGGTGTAAGCGCCGGCAGCACCGATTTGTCTTCGAGCAGGTTGGCCAGCGCCGTCGCCGCCAGCTCCACCGAACTGACCGTGGAGTACGGTGAATTGAACAGACCTTCGGTATATTCGGGTTGAAAATCCTCGAGATACCCGATCAGGACGATCTTGCCCCCGAGCGACTTCAAGAGTTCTTCGGATGACGACTCGGCAAGTTTGTAATAGGGAATGGTCGGAAAGGTGCGAGTGGGTCCGTAGTGATTGAAATAACGCGACCGCCCGTTTTCATGAACACGGAACAGGGCGCGCAGCATCAGGCGCGTTTTTTCCGGTATGAGTCTTTGCTGCAGGGTCTCTTCGAGAATTGGAAGCAGATCGGACCGCGATTGGAGCAGTGCGGTGAGTTCCCTCTGCAAGGTATCGAATTGCTCCCGCTCGGTCGGCTGATTTTTGAGGAAGTCTGCGGCGCCCGGTGCGGCGTCCCCGAAAACGCGTAACAAATCGTCACGGGCCTTAAGCAAGGCATGGGCCAACAACAGCCGGGTGGGCAAGGTCGCCTGACCTTCTTCTCCGAAGAAGGTGAGAAAGCGGTTTATCCCATTGTCCTCCCTCGGCAGCAGAAACGGCGCGGTCGCCAGAGCCGCATCGGCCAATTGGTCCGTGGAATGTACCACCGATTCCAGGTATACGCCCTCGGAAACCTGGCGCGGCTTGACGTAATCGGTCAGTACGACGCGTCCCATCCGGCGCATGGCGTCGGCCATGTCCCGGTCGTCGTCCGGATCGGACGCCGGACTGAAAAAAAACACATTGAACGCGAGCAGTTCGGCATCGGATGCTTGAATGTTCCGAATGACCTGCGCATTGAGCCGACGAGGCCATGACTGCGGATCGTTCGGCGTCTGCAGGCGCAACGCGGACTCGTGATCAATGCCCACGATCACGATATCCTCGGGAGGTTTTTCTGCGCCTCTCAGACGGTAAAGCAGGCCGAGATCGAATTCCTGTTCGAGTTGTGTCAGTGCGGGTACGACGCCGAGCATTAAACCGCTGAGCGCGATCAGAAGCGGCGCTCGGACGCGCCGAAGGCCCTCAAGCACCAGGCGGATACGAATGCTCATAAGGTGTTTCGAGTCCCGTGATTCGCACTTTGACGATGGGAACGGTCATTGGCTGATGTCACTACAACAAATCCTGAAAGGAATCCGTCCTGATCGCAAGAATCCTTCGCCGGTTGGGGGGAACTGTCCAGAACAGTCCACGGTCCCGCCGGCACTAGCCCGCATTTCTCACACCCTCCAATCGCAAACGGTCATCCGGGGAAGGGGCTGGCCGGCGCTCCCGGCCAGGTCGTTTGCGATTGGAGCACCCGAATGACCCTTCCAATCGCAAACAGAGGCAGTAGGATGCGGTGAGGAACGAACCGCCCTTCGACTAAGCTCAGGACGGGCATCGTTCGCGATCTCGACGTAGTGTCAGCTACGCCTTCGCCGTCGCTCAGTCCGTGCGGCGCGCCACAGCGGCGTCTCGAGGCCCTCGCTACGAAAAGGTGTGAGAAATGCGGGCTAGTTCCCGGAGCCGGCTACATTATACGGAGTGAAATTGGGAAATACGTCACGGAATTATCGTTTGCTTCGTCCTAGCCTAAGGCATCTACGAAACGTTGGAGGGGCCCGGCCGATGAAGACAAATCCGCATAATGAAAGGGCGTCGGACCTGGAGATTTATACGTTTCGCTTGCGTTTCGAAGGTTCCACCGATATTCCCCTCGAGACCGGCGGGTATTGGTGCGATGCGGAGGGGCGCCTGATCGAGGGTGCCGATGCGGTCAATGGGAAACTGCTGCTGGCGCTGACGGAACCGGAGCTCAAACATGGGCGCTTGCTCATTGCCCCGGTATCTCCCGACACGTTTCGCACCGGCCGGCTCACGGCTGACGATCTGCGGTCGTACGATGCGTTCGAGCCGCGAGCGCTATTCGATCCCGGACTGCGGCATCACACTCTGCCGGAAATTCCGGAATCCGTGTGGCGATTCTGGTTCATATACCGACAGTTTGCGCTCGGACGGCCGAGACGGTCGCAAGCCGCCATTCAGAGCTGGTAGGGGCTGCGTAGCACCCTGTCTCCACGCTCAAAGCACCATGATCAGTTGACTTCCGAAAACGTCGACTTCGTAATGGGTCAGATTAATGATCTGAAAGGCACATGCCTGTGCCTGGGCGGGATCGTCGAAAAAGCCGATCACGACGCCCGCAACGGCATAGCCATATCCGTTAAACATGCGAATGACATTTTTGATTACCGTTTCCATCGGTACCTCCTTGGCAATCTGCGTACGCCATTCATTTCGGCAGATAAATCCGCTCGATGGGCGGAAGAATCGAAACGCTCCGATCGCCTCGCACTCGGCGGCCCCCTGCCTTGCCAAATCCCCTTTCATGCTTTAGCTTAGCCCCATATCCGTAAGGCTGGGGGTGCCCTGCTGCCGTTCTCGGCGTGGTCGATCATTTGCGAACCGGCTCACCGACGACCGTGTCCCGCAGGGCTGAGAAACACCCTTCGAACCTGATCCGGTTAACACCGGCGTAGGAAAGCCTGTCCTGAGCCTGGCGATGGACCCGTCTTGCCTGCGCCCCCTTTTTCCGTTTTTGAACCAGGAGAAAGCGATGAGCGCATTTCCCGAAGAATTCCTGCATGAAGCAGTAACCGCCAAACGAGCTTCCATACGGCCGTTCGCCGCTTCAGAAAAGATTTATGTCCAGGGCAGCCGTCCCGATGTCCGCGTGCCCATGCGCCAGGTCGTTCAATCCGACACTCCGGCCAGTTTCGGCGCCGAAAAGAACCCGCCGATTTATGTCTATGACACATCCGGGCCTTATACCGATCCGCAAGTAAGTATTAATCTGCGTCTGGGCTTGCCGCCTTTGCGCGAAGCCTGGATCGGGGAGCGCGGCGATACCGAGGAGCTTTCCGGGCCGAGTTCCGAGTATGGACGGAAGCGCCAGGCCGACCCCGCTCTCGCCCATTTCCGCTTCGAGCATATCCGCCGGCCGCGCCGGGCCAAAACCGGGGCTAACGTGACTCAGATGCATTACGCGAGGAAAGGCATCGTCACGCCGGAGATGGAATTCATCGCCATCCGCGAAAATCAGCGCCTGGAAGCGGTCAGCGAGATGTACAAGCTCCAGCATCCGGGCGAATCCTACGGCGCGTCCATCCCCAAGGTCATCACCCCGGAGTTCGTCCGGGACGAAGTCGCCCGCGGCCGCGCCATCATCCCGGCCAATATCAATCATCCGGAATCCGAGCCGATGATCATCGGCCGCAATTTCCTGGTGAAGATCAACTGCAACCTGGGCAACTCGGCCGTCACCTCCTCGATCGAGGAAGAGGTGGAAAAAATGCTGTGGTCGATCCGCTGGGGCGGGGACACGGTGATGGATTTGTCCACCGGCAAAAACATCCACGAGACCCGCGAGTGGATCATCCGCAATTCGCCGGTGCCGATCGGTACGGTACCCATTTATCAGGCCTTGGAAAAAGTGGACGGCAAAGCCGAGGAACTGACCTGGGAGATTTTCCGCGATACCCTGATCGAACAGGCCGAGCAGGGCGTGGATTATTTCACCATCCATGCCGGTGTGCGCTTAGGCTTCATTCCGCTGACCGCAAAACGCGTGACCGGCATCGTGTCGCGCGGCGGCTCGATCCTGGCCAAGTGGTGCCTGGCCCATCACCAGGAGAATTTCCTCTACACGCATTTCGAGGAAATCTGCGAGATCATGAAGGCCTATGACGTGAGCTTCAGTCTCGGTGACGGCCTCCGGCCCGGTTCCATCGCCGACGCCAACGACGAGGCGCAGTTCGCCGAACTCAAGACCTTGGGCGAGCTGACGGAAATCGCCTGGAAACACGACGTGCAGACCATGATCGAAGGCCCCGGCCACGTGCCCATGCACATGATCAAGGAAAACGTTGAAAAGCAATTGGAACTTTGCCGGGAAGCGCCCTTCTACACCCTGGGGCCGCTCACCACCGACATCGCGCCGGGCTACGATCACATCACCTCGGCCATCGGCGCCGCCATGATCGGCTGGTTCGGAACCGCCATGCTCTGCTACGTCACGCCCAAGGAGCACTTGGGACTGCCCAACAAGCAGGATGTCCGCGACGGCATCATCGCCTACAAGATCGCCGCCCACGCCGCCGATCTCGCCAAGGGCCATCCGGGTGCTCAGGTTCGCGACAACGCCTTGTCCAAGGCGCGTTTCGAATTCCGCTGGGCGGACCAGTTCAATCTCAGCCTGGACCCGGAAAAGGCCCTGGAATTCCACGACGAAACACTGCCCCAGGAAGGCGCCAAGCTGGCCCATTTCTGCTCCATGTGCGGCCCGCACTTCTGCTCGATGCGGATTACCCAGGACGTGCGCGATTACGCGCAAACCCATGGACTCAAGGAAAACGAGGCCTTGACGGCGGGCATGGAGGAGAAGGCGGAGGAATTCGTGAAGAGCGGGGCGGAGATTTACCGTAAGGCGTGACCGTTGCCGAATGGAATCTTGCTCATATCGTGGTGACGCTCGCCTGCGGTCGCAATACGCGGTTGCAGGCTGTCCCCTCTCTGATGCCCCATAGCAGTGCCGTGCCGCGCAGAAAAATTTTATCGAGGCGGCGGTTGAGTTGACGGCAGGTGACCTAATGTATCGTGATTTTTGCTATAGTCGCCTGCGTTTCCAACCATAAGAAAAGAGAGGAAATCATGGAATCGAACGTCGTCAAAGGCGCAATCGGGTTCGCCATCGTCATGATCGTCGGTTTTATCATCGTCGGCACGACGCGCGAAACTCAGCAGGAAAAAATGCAAGGCGCCTTCCTGCAAACATCGAACCTGCTCAGCAGTTTGGCTTTGGACAAATGCACCGAGGCGGTAAAGAGTGAAATCGGCACTCATCCCTACAGCCCGTCCGAATCCGACAGCGATCACGTTAAATACGTCACCTTGATCTGGAACAACGTCGGCTCGGCGAAACGCGCCGAATGCCGTTACGTCATGGATCAGGGCATCACCCTTCTGAAGATCGACGACCGCACCATCATCGAGAACGATGTAGCCGCGACCACCGCTCCCAGCGCGCCGCGTCCGGTACACCACCAATAAGCCTCGGAGAACGAAGACCCGCCTGCAGGGATCGAGCGGATCGCGACGGCGATTCCGCCGCGGGCGGTCTCCGGCGGCGCGACGAAAATCTGCGCTAAGAACCGATTCGAGGCTATCTTTCCCCTCTGCGCGAGGTTTTCCAAATCGAGATCAGCACCCATAATCCGCCGATGCCGGCGGCGGTAAACCCCAAAACGCCGAGGGCGGGCAGGCCGAACAGGGTGGGGCCGCCGCTGACGGTCATGACGATGGACGATCCGATGATGAGCGAAGCGGTCACCATGCCTACGGTTAATCGGCTGGCGGCCCGGTCCATGAGCATCCCGAAACGGTCCAACTGGCTGAGGTCCACGTGAACGTTGACGGCTCCGCTCCGGAGGAGCCTCATTAGTCTTCGGATGTCTTGCGGCAGGGCACTCAGGACCGACATCAGGCTGGCCAGATTGCGCCGGCCTTTTCGAAGCAGTGTGTCCGGGTGGTACCGAAGCACGCTGGCTTGCTGCAATAGCGGAGTCGCTTGCGCGACGATGTCGAAATCGGGATCGAGCTGGCGTCCGGTACCCTCGAGTGTGATCAGCGCCTTGAACAGCATGGTCAAATCTGGCGGCAGGGTAAGCTGGTGGTCCCGCATCAGACTCGTCATTTCTGTGAGCATGTCGCCCAGACGGAGCTGTTTGAGCGCGACGCCGTGATATTTATCGATGAACATGCCCACTTCGGCGACCAGTCGCTCGGTGCTGGGCGCGGCTTCGCCCGCCCAATCCAGCAATACGTCCACCACCGTGGCGGCATCCCGGACCACGATGGCATTGAGCATGTCCACCACTTGGTCCCGCCGCGATTCCGACAGCGAGCCGACCATGCCGAAATCGATGAAAGCCAGCCTGTTTTCGGGTAGAAAAATAAAGTTGCCGGGGTGTGGGTCGGCATGGAAAAAGCCGTCGATCAATACCATCTTGAGCACGGCGTCCGCGCCGCGTTGAGCCAGAATCTTGCGATCGAGTCCCGTGGCGTCGAGCGCCTTGAGATCCCGTCCGGCTATCCCTTCGATATATTGCTGAACATTGATCCGCTCGCCGCAGTATTCCCAGTAGACTTTGGGGATCACGATCGTGGGGTCGCCCGCGAAATTATCGGCGGCCCGCTCGGTGTTCCGCCCCTCGGTCAGCAGATCGAGCTCGTTGCGCAGGGAGATCTTGAATTGCCGCAGTACTTCTTGCGGATGGAATCGACTGACGTCGGGGAATTCGTGCTCGACGATTCCAACCAGACGCTCGAGCAGGCGTAAATCCGCTTCGATGGTCGGGCGGATACCGGGGCGGCGAATCTTGACGATCACCTGTTGACCGTCGGGAAGACGGGCTCGATGGACCTGTGCGATGGAGGCGGCGGCCAAAGGCGTTTCGTCGAACTCGACAAACACTTCGCTGACCGACCCGCTCAAATCTTCCTCGATCTGCGATCGCAGTTTCTCGAAAGGAAGCGGCGGCACCCGGTCGTGCAGTTTTTCGAATTCCGTGATCCAGTCCGGTGGAAACAAGTCCACGCGAGTGGCAAGGATTTGGCCGAACTTGATGAAGGTCGGCCCCATCTCTTCCATGGCCTTGCGCACGCGTTGCGGCGGATCGAGGCGAAGCAGCTCCTCGAAGCGGGTCCAGTTGAGCGCCCGCCCGGCCTTTTCCAGCAGCCGCTCGAGTCCCAGGCGCTTGACCATGTCGCCGAAACCATAGCGGATCAGGATGGACGCGATGTCGTGCAATCGCCCGAGATCACGCATTGCACTCAGAGTTTCAAGTATCATCGTCGAATGATTCGCTATTGGAGGAAACGCTCAAAATCCGTGCCGATCGCCGCGACGGAATTCGACGAGCGCGGTTATGTGGCGGGCTGCCTGAACGCCGCTATCCTAACCCGCATTCCTTACACCCTCCAATCGCAAACGGTCATCCGGGGAACACCCGGACGACCCTTCCAATCGCAAACGGTTGCTTTAGCCGCAACCCTTCCAATCGCAAACGTCATCCGGGGAGCACCCGGACGACCCTTCCAATCGCAAACGGTCGCTTCGGGAGCACCGAAGCGCCCCTTCCAATCGCAAACGGCATCTCTGGGAGCGCCAGAGATGCCCATCCTGCTGCGGACGCCGATTCGCTCGCCGAACCCTTAGATCGGTTGCCAAGGGGGATATTTCTTACCTTATGTTACACGATTGGCTTATCGCGCCAGCCAGCCGAGCGTCTGCTGGACATCGTACCTATCTAGGTCGGTTTCCCGGCTGCGCGTCGGGGCGCATTCAGCTTTCGTCGGCAGCGGCGTCGACGCTTGGCTGAGGGTCATTATGGCGTGTCATTCAGCGCCGTGGACTTCGCTTGCGCTCGTTATCTTCGGGCAGGACGATATTGAGTTCCAAAATCTCGCGGTTTTCATCCTGTTCCATGGAAACCGTGATGGCGTTTTGGTCTATGTTCACGTATTTGCGGATCACTTCCAGCAAATCCTTTTGCATGGCGGCGAGATATTCGGGTTGAGAGCGCTGCGAGCGTTCGTGCGCCACCAGGATCTGAAGACGCTCTTTGGCGATAGCCGCACTCGACGGCCGAGAACTTCGAAAATAATCCAAGAGTCCCATAATTAACCCCCGAACAGCCGACCGAACAAGCCTTTCCTTTCCTCTTCGAGGAAGCGATGGGGGACATTTTCGCCTAAGTACCGGCGTATCACATCGGCATATGCCTGGCCGGCATCGCTCTTGTCGTCGAGAATGACCGGCGTTCCCGCGTTGGATGCACTGAGCACGGCTTTCGATTCCGGTATTACGCCGAGCAGATGCAAGGAGAGAATCTCCTGTACGTCGTCCACGCTGAGCATTTCGCCCAGTTTGACCCGTTGCGGGGAATAGCGGGTCAAGAGGAGATATTCCTTGATCGGTTCGAGTCCCTGTTCGGCGCGGCGGGACTTGCTGGCGAGTATGCCCAGCATGCGATCCGAGTCGCGGACCGAAGAAACTTCCGGGTTGGTGACGACAATCGCGTCGTCGGCAAAATACATCGCCAGATTCGCGCCGCGTTCGATGCCGGCGGGGGAGTCGCAGACGATGTATTCGAAGGTTTCGGACAACTCGTTCAGAACTCGCTCGACACCATCCAGGGTGAGCGCGTCCTTATCGCGGGTTTGCGAAGCGGGCAGAATGTAAAGGTTCTCGCAGCGTTTGTCTCGGATCAGGGCCTGATTCAAGGTGGCTTCCTGATTGATGACGTTCACGAAGTCATAGACCACGCGTCTCTCGCACCCCATGATGAGATCCAGGTTGCGCAGCCCGATGTCGAAATCGATGACAGCGGTGCGGTGGCCTTTCAACGCCAATCCCATGGAAACGGCGGCGCTGGTGGTCGTTTTGCCAACACCCCCCTTTCCGGAAGTCACAACGATAATTCTCGCCACTCGTGCTCTCCAGATTCAAAAAGCTTTGTTTACAGGTTTTCGATGATTAACGAACTGTCGCGCAGATAAATTTGCACCGGCTTGCCGCGCATGGATTCGTCCAAATTTTCGCTGATCTTGTAGTGTCCGCCGATGGCAATCAGTTCTGCTTGCAGGTCCGCGCAGAAAATCCGCGCATCCAGGTTTCCCTGTACCCCCGCCAATGCACGTCCGCGGAGTGAGCCGTAAATATGGATATTTCCGTCCGCCATGACCTCCGCCCCGGGACTGACTTGGGACAGAACGATCAGGTCGGCGCCGGAGGCGTAAATCCGCTGCCCGGAACGGACCGGCTGCTCGATCAGTTTGCTTCCGCTCGGCAGCTTGGCCGTCGCGCGCGATGAGGATTTCGAAGCGGAAGGCGCAGGCGCTGGTCCGGCGACGGTTTCGTGCTTGTGTTCCGGAAATATGGCCAGTTTCGCGTCTTGCGCCGCCGCTTGCAGCCTTGAACTTCCGCCGCGGGTGCCGACCGGAACCAAATGATGATCGTGCAGGATGTCGATCAAATCGAAGAAATCGACATAGGCGTTGTTGGGCAGGTCGCTGAGATCGATCACCACCGGGGCATTACGGAAAAATTCCGGTGCTTGCCGGATCTTGTCTCTGAGCTGTTGGGCGACAAGCGCGTTGTCGCTGTTCGAAAGCTTCAGGATCGGCAGCGTAATGGAACCCGATTTGATTTCGAGCGAAACGGACCGGGCCGACTGTTCGTTAGACTTGACGGGCATCCTGATTGGGCGGGGCTCATCGGCGGAATTTGCGATGGGCGCATTCTATCACTCCCTTAAAATTTGCGTAAACGCAAGCCGCGAAAAGCGAATTTCTCGACTGAGGTTCCATCGAGCGAGCACGGCGCCCGCCAACGATGCTATGATCTTCGAAACGATCGCCAGTTTGCTGCGTCGCGCGTAGCCAGGAGGGAAGCTTCATGAGCCAAAGAGAGATAGATGGTACCGGCATTAGGGTTGTGCCCGTTGGGCTAGGTGCCATGCCGTTGTCCATCCAAGGCAGGCCCAGCGAAGAACAAGCGTTTCAGGTCATCGAGACCTTTCTCGCCGAGGGCGGCAATTTTATCGATACGGCAAACGTTTATTGTCTGGACGATTCCGACATCGGGCACAATGAACGCCTCATCGCCAAAGTTCTGGACCAACTCGGCAAACGGGATCAGGTTGTCATCGCAACCAAAGGCGGTCTCAGGCGCCCGGGCGGCGAGTGGGTGATCGACGGGGACCCGAAATTTTTGCGGGAGTCCTGCGAACGAAGCCTCAAAGACCTGAAGACGGATTGCATTGAGTTATATCAGCTTCATGCCGTTGATCCCAATATCGGCTTGCTGCCTTCTCTGGAAGAGCTGATAAAGCTCCGGGACGAAGGCAAAATCAGGCATATCGGGCTATCCAATATCACTAGCCTGGACATTCTCCAGGCCGCTCTCGATCACGCGCCTATCGTTTCCGTCCAGAACCGTTGCAATCCGTTCGAAAAGCAGGATTTCGCCAACGGCGTGATCGACTATTGCGGTTTGAAAGGCATCACCTATATCCCTCATAGTCCGGTAGGCGGACACTACGGTCACGTTCGTCTCGGTCACAGCGAATTGTTCGAACGTCTGGCCGAAAAGTACCGATCGTCCCGTTATGGCATCGCCTTGGCCTGGCTGCTGGCCAAAGGCGAGCATATCATTCCCATTCCGGGAGCCAGCAAGCCGACCAGCATCGCGGACAGCATGCGCGCCTTGCACGTCCACCTCGATCCGGAGGATGTTCGCGCAATCGACAACATACCGGAACTTCGGTGACTCATTGGCTTTTGCCCGCGACGACGGCATTCATCTGCTGGGGAATTTGGGCATTTCTGCCGAAACTCACCACGCGCTATATCGATCCCAAAAGCGCCATTATTTACGAGGCTGCCGGCGGGCTCGTCGTAGCGCTGGTTGTTCTGGCCCTTTTCGTCTTCAAGCCGGCCACGGAGCCGCGCGGCATGGTGTTGGCGTTGAGCACCGGGATCCTCGGGGCCATGGGAGCTTTCGCTTATCTTTATGCCATGACCAAAGGCCCGGTTGTGTTGGTCTCCACGGCTACGGCCTTGTATCCGACCGTCGCCGTGGTTCTGGCCTATTTTTTCTTGAACGAGTCGGTTACTCTCAAGCAAGCGATCGGGATCGTACTAGGTCTGATCGCGATGGTATTGGTTAGCACTTGAAGAGCGATTAGTCGGTTCTGCGCAACGCGCCTTAAGGTTGCGTAGCCCATACCGGCAATGATGCTTGCCAGGGAATAAAACGCGCATGCAATTACCGGACTATCAAGGCGCCGGCATCGTAAATCTGCTCAGCTCGCTCATTACCGGGCTCGGTGGCGAGCCGAACGGCTATGCGCCCCTCAACGGCCTGTCATCGGCGGAGGTGGGCGCTTACCGCAATGTTGTTCTGATCGTAGTCGACGGACTCGGTTATGAATACTTGATCAGGCAGGACCGCGGCAGTTTCTTGCGGCAACATCTCCGCGGACGCATGACATCGGTCTTTCCGTCCACTACCGCGACGGCCATAACGAGCTTCTTGACCGGACTGGCGCCGCAACAGCACGGTTTGACCGGATGGCACATGTATTTCAAGGAATTGGGTGCCGTACTGTCGGTATTGCCTGGTGTGCCTCGATACGGCGGGATACCGCTGGGGAAATGCGGCATCGAAGCCGAAAAATTTTTCGGCCATGTGCCGATCTTCAATCGCATTCCGCTGCCTTGCTATATCGTTTCCCCGCGCCGTATAGCCCATTCGGACTTCAATTTGGCGCATCAAGGCAGAGCCGAATTGCGAGATTTCGATACGATCGAGGAATTTTTCGGCGTGATCGTTCGGACTCTCCGGAAGGATGTTCATCGCAAATTCATTTATGCCTACTGGTCTGAGCTCGACCATATCGGCCATGAGAATGGATCGGCAAGCCCGGAGGCGGAACAGCATCTGGCTGAACTGGACAGCGCCTTCGAGGCGTTTTTCGGAAACATTGCGGGAAGCGATACGCTGCTCATCGTCGCGGCGGACCACGGTCAAATCGATACCAGCCCCGAGCGTGTCATCGAGCTGGACGATCATTCGGAGCTGAATGAATGCCTGATATTACCTTTATGCGGTGAAAGACGGGCTGCATATTGCTATGTGAAATCGGGCGAGACGCAACGCTTCGAACGTTATGTACAAGATAACTTGGCCGCTTACCTCGAATTGCATCTCAGTCGGGATCTTCTCGCTTCCGGCTGTTTCGGTTCAGGCACGCCTCACCCCCGGTTGACCGAACGCATAGGCGATTACATGCTGATCATGAAGGAGAATTACGTGATAAAGGATTGGCTCCCCGGCGAACGCCCATATCGGCAGATCGGTGTCCACGGCGGCATGAGCCCGGAGGAGATGTTCGTCCCGCTTATCGTGGCGGCGGCTTAGGCGGGAAGGCTGCGTACGAGTAGGCTCGGGTTATGCGGAGACTCGGTTAGATGCGGCCTCGGAGATCGCACTTCGACCCGAAGAGTCGAAGCTTTGTCTATCACGATGCGAATGGATTCGAAGGTAGGCGTGCAAAGAAAAAAACCGGCACGGGAACGTCCGGTGCCGGTTTATGCGTCTTCTGACGTAGCGCTTAAAGCTGTTCGTTTTCCGGTTTTTCCTTCTTTTCGGTATCTCCGTTGCTTGGGCTCAAGCCTTCCAATTCAAGGTCCATTTCCTGCTCGAACTCATCCTCCAGAGGAGGGTTGCCGTCATGGATCAGGTAATTGCGCTGCTGAAAGTAAGCGTTACGAATAAACTCGTAACGGTCGACCGAGGCCTCGTCAACGATTTTGGTGGCGCTCAACAGGTCGGCGCGCATGTCGACCGTTTTCAGAGTGCCCGTTCCATAGGGAATCGCGGCCGGAGTGATCCAGTTAATGGGGTTGGCGGCGGTGTCTCCGGCCAAGCCGAGGGCGCCGCGGGGCGTGCTCGGTCCGATGAACGGCAGAACCAGATAGGGACCCGACGGAATGCCCCAGGCGCCCAAGGTCTGATCAGTATCTTCGTTGTGTTTCGGTAGATCGAGCTTGGAGGCGACATCGATGAATCCGCCCACACCCAGAACCGTATTGACCAGGAATCGGCCGGTGTCTTGCCCGGTTTGGAGAAGCTTGAATTGCAACAGGTCGTTGGCGATTACGCCAATGTCGTCCACATTGCTGAAGAAGTTGGTGATACCCTTATCGACGAACGACGGCGTGATATATTGATAGCCCTGACTGACGGGCTTCATGACATAATCGTCCAGAGTATCGTTAAATTTCTGAACGCCGCGGTTCCACCCTTCCCAAGGGTCGCGTGGATCATGCTTGGTGGCGGTCGCGCAGCCGGCAAGACTCACGATAAGCGCGAGTCCGAAGACCGGCAATGAAGGGCGTAACTGGCGAGTTGTTTTCATTTTTTTTGTTCCTTTCCCGAAGTCGATCAGGCTTTCTCTAAAATTAGCATATCCAGGGCGAAGCTTCGAGCTACCGTGAACTTAAATTCGAGTTGACGGGAAAATATAATGAGCTTAGCGAACCTAGTCGAGAAAAAAATGCGATCGAATAATGCCTGATCATCATCTCGCCAGTTTGGCGCGCCGCTTCCGCGGCTATTTGCCTGTCGTCGTCGACGTCGAAACCTCGGGTCTAAGCCCTTCGGAACATGCTTTGCTGGAAATTGCCGTGGTTATTCCCGAGATGAACGGCAACGGCCATCTCCAAATCTGTGAGACCCATTCCACTCATATCAAGCCGTTTCCAGGTGCTCGCATGGATCCGGCTGCCTTGAGTTTCAACAAGATCGATCCTTATCACCCGTTTCGATTCGCGGTGGATGAGAAGGAAGCGCTCTCGAAGATCTTCCAGCCCATTCGCGCCGCCGTCCGGCGCACCGAGTGTACTCGGGCGATCCTGGTCGGGCACAATCCCGCCTTCGACATCGGTTTTTTGAACGCGGCAGTGGCGCGGTGCGGGATCAAGCGGAATCCTTTTCACCCTTTCAGCACTTTCGATACCGCTACTTTAAGCGGTCTGGTTTACGGCCAAACCGTGCTGGCGAAGGCGGTGCAAGCGGCGGGATTCGAGTGGAACAACGACCAAGCGCATTCCGCGATTTATGACGCCGAGCAAACCGCTCGCCTGTTCTGTACGATCGTAAATCGCTGGAAAGACCTGGTAACGATTGAAAAAGGCAGCCCGGAGGATTTACTCGGATGAATCCACCGAAGTAGGAGCCGCTTCGCTCAGCCGCTTCTGCAACTCGCCGCTTTCGAACAGCTCCAACATGATATCGCTTCCGCCGACCAGCTCGCCGTTAATGTAAAGCTGCGGAAACGTCGGCCATTGAGAAAATACCTTCAGCCCCTCTCTCAGCTCGGGATCTTCGAAGATGTTCACGTAAGCGTACTCGACGCCGCAGCGTTCCAAAATTTGCACTGCCCGTCCCGAAAAGCCGCACTGAGGAAAATCGGGAGACCCCTTCATGTAAAGGATCACCGGATTCTCGGCGAGTTGTTTCTTGATGCGTTCTGTAACGTCCATACCGGCTGTCTCAAATTAAAGTGGATAAAATACCTTAGTGAATCTATCAGAAATGATCGGCGCTCGGAAGGCCGACTCTGATGCTTAAACTTTGTCGTTTACTGTTGGATAATCCGCTAAAGCGACAATTTCATCACTCAAAATAAATAAGGAATTCTCTGCATGCATCAGATTACCCTCATTCCCGGTGACGGTATCGGACCTTCCATCGTCGATGCCGCGGTCAGCGTGATCGAAGCGACCGGCGTAAGAATCCACTGGGATCGGCAATTAGCCGGCATGGCGGCTGTCGAAAAACATGCCGATCCATTGCCCGATGCGACCATCGAATCAATCCGGAACAATCGAATTTGCTTCAAAGGCCCGCTGACCACGCCGGTCGGCGGGGGTTACCGAAGCGTCAACGTAACCTTGCGACAGACATTCAACTTGTATGCGAATGTTCGTCCGGCCATTTCTTTCGAAGGCACCAGCACACCGTTTCAAAATGTAAACCTGGTGACGGTTCGCGAGAATACGGAAGGCCTCTACGCCGGTATCGAGCATTTCATCAAGGTCGATGCGGAAAAACTGGGAGCAGAAAGCATCGCGATCGTTACCAAGAAAGGCTCCGAACGGATCATCGAATACGCCTTTCAATATGCGCGCAAAACCCAGCGCAAAAAAGTGACGCTGGTGCACAAAGCCAACATTTTGAAGTGTACCTCCGGGCTGTTTTTGGAAATCGGTCGGGAAGTCGCCAAGGCTTATCCGGAGATCGAGTTCGAAGACAAGATCGTCGACGCCTGCTCGATGCAACTGGTCATGAGGCCGGAAGTGTTCGATGTGATCGTTACCACCAACTTATTCGGGGATATTCTGTCCGACTTGGCGGCAGGTCTCATCGGCGGGTTGGGATTGACCGCAGGCGCGAACATCGGCACCGATGCCGCTTTATTCGAGGCCGTGCACGGCAGCGCGCCGGATATTGCCGACAAGGGCATTGCCAATCCGACGGCCATGATCCTGGCGGGCGCCATGATGCTCGAACATATCGGGGAGCTCGACGCTGCCCGGAAAATCGAACAAGCCGTCCGTAAGGTCATCCGCGACGGCAGAATCGTGACGCCCGACCTAAACGCGAATTCGCCCTACGGAACGCAACATATGGCCGATGCCATAATCCGCGAGCTCATCGAGCAAGGCTGATCGGAAAGCACCGTTCTCGTAGAAGTTTTCTGCTGCCAGGCAGCCCACACAGTATCTCAAGATTGGCCCCATGACCGACTTACATGGGGCCAAACGCAGACGGACCTTGTTCGCCAAGGCGCGAATAGGAAAAATTGGATTTGATCAATCGGACGTCTCGCGCTAATCTATTAGGCCTTCCGCTACGTCCCCATCGTCTAGCGGCCTAGGACTCCGCCCTCTCACGGCGGCAACAGGGGTTCGAACCCCCTTGGGGACGCCATATAAATCAGTGGCTTGATGAGCGCTCTGTGTCTGCTTCCCCAATATTTCCCCAATAAGCGGCGCACATGTCGAGGTTAAGACTGAGTTAAGGAAAGGGTCGGAATCTTAGGAAAACCCAGTCGGACTCAGCCCTAAATGACAAAGCGGACGGTGTACGAATTTTAGACGCCTGGAACTGAACCAAGCCTTTTGCCTGGCTATGGCCATTATCAGTTATCGGGAACTCACAGGATGTTTTGCATCCCCGTTGCTGCAGTGGGATCAATGTACTTGAGAATGTTGCTCTGCTCGACAAGCAATGTTTGTGCGAGACAGGTCTAGGGAGGCATTTCTCCAACGGCTAGAAAATCGCCAGCAGGGTCTTCACGCAGGCTGATGTACTCAAGGCGCCATTGATCCACCTTTCGGAGGTCGGCCAAGCTCATAAACGTGTCGGCTACGGCATTGCAGACCTCAAGCGCTATCTCTGTGGCTATATCGGGAGTGCCGTACACGTCATGGAATAGCAAACGAAGTCTCTCCGCAACTTTCTCGGCAGAATCTCTCGCGGTTTGTCCGCCCTCCGTTGCATCGTACACTATCGAAATGGATAGGACGTATGGCTCGCCATCTGGCAATTCGACCGTTCTCTCCTCGCCGAGATCGAAGAACACTCCAACGAGGTGTTGGGATTCTGGCTCGAGAATCTTTGCTATACACTGCTCAACGGTCTTTTTCCCGGTGGATTTCTTCCGGAGCCAGTTTTCGAACGCGTTTGGAAACGCCGGTCGCCCGTATCGTGCTGCAAGCCACTGCTTCAGGCCGCGCTTCTCGTCGGCGGATAGGGCAAAGCTCATATCTCCGCTTTGGAGCTTTGCGAACTCATCCTTCCTCACCTGCTGCCTATCCGCATGGCGAAGCTCAATGTAGAGGTGTTCGCCGGCCTCAGATGCAAACTCGATGTGCAAGCGACGTGGATTCCTGGCTTTAACAAGCATCGAGTCAGGCTTGGGGATTATGGTGCCAACGATGACCTCGACGAACTCCTCGGCATCGTTCGGCAGGTCGCAATCGTGTGAGATCACGACGACACGTTTTCCTGAATCCAGAGAGTCAACTAGGCTTAGCGCGTGAGCATCGGCGTCGGTCAGAAGGCTTCCTTGTCGCCATTCGGTATCGCGCCCAAGCATTCAGGACTCCTCTGTCAAACCTGTTCAGAGGAACCTGGGATCGAAATGGAGGACTGCCAATCGTTGGTAGGTTTGGCCTTGGACGTCGCGAGCCCAGATTGCTGGTAAGAGGCCTCCATCGCCTTGGCTTCATTGATTAAGGCCTCGACATGCTCGCTACAACTCTCACCGGACTTGATGAGGTCCATCAAGGATCGTCCACCGAAGGTTTTCATCTTCAGCAGAGTCCCGGCACGGGAGACTCCCGCCGCATGAAATGCGTCCGCGATCCGGCTCAGTTCGACAATCCGATCGAGCTTGTCCTGTTCAGGGGTCGCATCGCCGGATAGCCACTTGTAGATGGCTTGGCGCGAGACATCGAACAGAGCGGCAAGATCTGCCATCGATGGATTCAGGATACTGCGGATGTTTTCGATATGCTCCGCGGCTGTCCGAACATCGGGCCGATCCGTGGTATCGCCCGATGCCTCTGCAGTATCGAGAATAAACGGCACGCGTGGTTGGACGTGATGCCGCCAATTCTCAGCGCGGTCTATTCCATAGACGCTGCCGGTGCCAAGCAGAACTGTGCCGATTATCACAAAAGCCGTTCTGCCGGCCGTCGCAACCGGTTGAACAGGTCGGGTAGAACCAGGAATGGAATACATGTTCTCCTCCAATCTATCTCATGCCCATATGGATCGAGCGTGATCAGTGATTGTAGCGTCGAACACAAGTTTTATCGTTGCATGTAGCGCAAACAGCTGCTCACCAATCTTGTCGAAATCCAGCGGCATCCGTCCCTCCACAAAGTGATCCGTGTCGATTACGGCATGCGGCAGCGCGTCTTTGATTTCGAACTTGGACATCTGAACCAGGCCATTCGGAACCATATCAGGCGGGTAGCCCAGAGGGGAGACCATCCGGTGAACTCGCGCGACCAGCGTTCCCCTGGGTAAGAGGGGGCCGGACTCGGTTTCGAAGACCGCTTCATTCAATGCATACCTTTGAGTGGCGCCAAAGCGGATTCCGTGCAGCCCATCAGCAAGATATTGATCGACCTCTTCGCCTGACTGCGGCAAAACCGCATCAAGGTAGCGTAGACCGAGCCGAGTAACGTGGTCGAGTTCTACCACCTTATGGAGTGCCTTGAGTCCGCGCAGCAGCTCCGGGATAAATTCGTGACTCGTTTCGTAGTGCGTCGTATGAAATGTAATTGAGGATGGGCTTAAGATGAAGCCAGCGGTGCGATCACCTTTTGTGATCAGCCAAGAGATTATCGGAGCAACCTGAGGTTCAATCTGGGCTTGGCCGGGCGCTGTAACGAATCGCAGGTGCGTTCCCTGCTGCGGTTCGAAGATGGTGTAGCCCTCACGCCGGAGATAGTCCTGCACCTCGTCAACGTACTTGGCCATGGCTGCGACAGGATTGAACTGCACTTGGGCCAAGGTGTAGTAGACGGGGGCATTAGACATCTTCTCGCTCACGACCCTACTCCTGAAATTCAGATACGTACAAACACGTGTCGGTTGACATTATGGTTTACAGTTTACATCTAGGTTGACACCTTGGACAAGGTGAAGTTCCGAGCGAGGAGCCCTGATCGAATGCCAGTAGGGTGTCACTCCAGAGTGACATGAGTTTTTGTCTTAGCTCTTCGGCGTAAGCGACCGATGTCAGTAAGGTCGCCATCGCGGTTTACGGCGTGGCAGTGTTTGTCGCTAGTGCCGTTGCTCTGCCAATGAGGAATTAGTTCAATTATTTGTACCACCGTTACGAAATTTCATCCCTGCCGGCCAAGCTTTGTGCTGAAAGCTCGGCCCATCCCTGGCAGGCTGAAGGCCCGCACGTTACGGCGCTCCAAAGGGATAGTGATGTTCAGATTTCTCGCAAGACGAGCATTTGCCCCCGGCGTTCAATTCGGTCTTCCCGCCGCAGTGCCAGCAGAATGTGATTGACCGTTTCCCGTGACGTACCGCATAACTTTCCCAGCCGTGAGCAACTGATCTTCAACGATCTACCCTCTTCGCCTGCTAACCGCTGCAGTGTTCGCACTACCCGTTCCCGGGCGTTCCGTTCCCGTAAGGAGATTCGTTGGAGCAACTCTTCTTGCAGCTCCGCCGCAGCCTCCTGTAGCTCAGTCCAGACCTCTTCCCGCTGGTCGTGAGGCAGCCGATCCAGCACTCCTTTAAGCTTCTCCGGCGTAAGCCAAGCCAAGGTGATCGGGCTTGTTGCTGTCGCCGTAAGCGCACAGTGTCCCAATATGATGTTTTCTGCGCCGATAATTCGACCCACGCCACGGTGGGTCAGGCTCAGCGTTTCACGTGACTCAAACCAATCGAGCGCTACCGCGCCATCCACAATCAAGCCCACCCGCGGGCTATCCGGCCTAAAGACTATTTCGCCTTTCTTGAAGCGGTCGATACGACAGAACGGCAACTAAGCGTTAAATGCATTCATCGGTTTCTCCTATTAAATTCCCGACATGACACATCTCCAAAGGGGTGGACATAAAAAGCCGGCGTGCTGCCCGGCGGTGGAGTACAGCGTCAGCCTTCAAACGGCTGACGCTGTGATTTGCATCCTTAAGAATGGGCATCCCTAAGGTCCAGACAACGGCTAGTGCCGTCAAACACATGTGTTCGCGGTTTGCAGTTTTACGTGCCCCAAACCGGAAAAGACACGGCAGCGGTATGCCCTACGGACACCTCCGTAGAGCTGCTGACGCTGTCGGATGGGCAACAAAAAAGCCGACGCTAGGCCGGCTTGCTACACATTCGACAGCGTCAGAGCGGAGGGCTCTGACGTTGTAAGTGGCTGATTAACGCATGATTTTAGGTAAAGTTGTCCAATCTATTCGGCAAACTCCAACTGGACTTGGAGCCCAAAGGCCGAGGGCACACCTATTACGCCGGATAATCCTTCGCCGTCGTGCTGCAACGGCGCCGACCAGGATGCCTTCGTCTCTGCCTGATTCGAAAAAGAAGGCCCAGGATAGGTCGGCCGCAGAGATGATTAACAGCGTCAGGGTGGCTGACGCTGTGGAGTGCTCCCTCCCTGTATCGGGTGCCTGTATCAGAAGTGATACACCGGCGCTCTCAGTTGACAGCGTCATTCACGGCCTGCTCGATCGCGGCATGATGTCCTTTCTGCATTTTGTCGAAGCCGGCCTTAACACCAAGGGCGCCGACGCCGACTGTGCCGGACAGAAATATGGCAATAAGCGTGATTGCGGTTTTCATGATTGACTCCTGAAAAGAAAACGGCCGCACGGGGGCGGCCGAGATGGAGGTAAAGACAGCATCCCTGCCGGCTACATCCTGCGTGCTGAGGGTGTAGCCGTTCCTTCGCGGCTCCAAAGGGGCGGGGGTAACAGACAGCGTCAACGTGGGCGCACGCTGCGCTTGAGGCTGACGCTGCGTATGGAATAAAAAGAGCCCCGCCGGAGCGGGGCCAAGGTGGGGTGTTACGTTACATGGACAAACACAATGACACTATCGAGCACCATTGTGTTTGTCCACGATCCGGCCGCCATCCTTGGGCAATCCCGTCCGTTAGTGACGGGACGTAAGCCGGATTCGTGTTCAAACAGTGCCTATAGCATGGACAGCGGAGGTTTCCCCTGTGGACGCCGGACATGCGCCGCCTTTCATCGGTCCCAGTTTGTCAGACTGGCCGACTATCGCGGGTTTCAGGCTATCGCGTTTTGGTTTACAGATTCCTAGACAGTCTCGGTCTCGGCTTAACCCGCGCCGGGCGGGACTTTGGGCGTTGACGTTGACGCTGTGAATCGGCACACCGAAACACGGCCGTTCGACTCGGCTTGCGCTCAGCGGAGTAGATTGGCACTTGTCTTGCCCGTACCAGTACAGGCGCAAAGTGACCCGCCGCTAAACCTGTTTTTCCCTGTCTCGCTTCACTGCGTTGTCCGTTAACGCAGCGTCTAGACTCTTTCCGACTCACCCGTTAGGGAATGTTGCCGAATCACTAGACTCCTTTTGATTGCCGCTACCGTGCGGTTCCTTTTGTCCTACTCGATGCACCCTAGTGGTAAGGCGCATTGAGTAGGACAGGCTTTCTTGCCCGTCCTAGTGTGCTAGGCTGCTATCTTCATTGCTTTTAATGCTTCGATTTCTGTCTGCAAGTCCAAGACACACTGTTTCAGCTCTTTGATTTCGGCCTTTAGGCGCTTGTTTTCGTTTTTCAAGTCGCCCGCTTTGTCCGCCTCAGTTTTTGCAGCGTCCAACTCTTTCAAAAGATCGGCTTGCCGTTGCGCTTCTTGTTCTTTCTTTTGGGTGCGCTTGGTTGCTCGTTCCTGTTTCTTTTCCTTCTCCCGTTCGGTCTCAGGGTGTGCGTACTCTTCCGGTTTGATTTCGCCGGGCTCTTTCCATTGGCGCTCAGGGTCAAGCTTGCCCGCTTTGATGATACCCTCACGGGTGAAGAGAGTGACCGGCGTGAAGTCTTTAAAGAAAGCGCCAATCGCCTTAGCCAGTGTCGGACGTTCTTTAATGGCGTTTAACAATCTCGCCATCGGCTGAGTGTCGCCCGTTGCCTTGCCATGTTGCCAGCACAGCAACGCGACTTGCCCGGATAACTCTTTGATGTTCTGGTTAGACCTGGAAATGGAAATAATCTTTTGATTAATGGTTTTGAGTAGTGTGGTCATCGTCATTTGCTCCGGATAAAACAGTGTCAGTGAGTCCGCCAAAACCAAGAGGCAAGACTCGGGCAGTGTCGGAGATAATCGGGTTTGATCGCTCCGGCATGGTGCAAATGATAACCCCGGTCATACCTTTATCAAGATCAGGAATAGGCCTGAATATAACCCCTCTCCACAGATTTTTGACCTTCCAAAACCAGAGCTTGATACAAGTATGATCGGCGCCTATCATATCCTCTATGAAACCAGTAAAAGACACTCTCTGCCGCACTCTTAAAACCCTAGGCACCGTAACCTACATCGCCCGTATCCGTAAGGAACGGGGCGGGAAGGCGAAAGTCATCGGTACCGTTCACTCCCGGGAAGCTCTGGAGGCTCTGTACAAGGAAGCCTTCGATCTTCTCGAAAAAGGAGTAGCGTGGGAGGACTTACCCACCCGAGTTAGAAAAGAGCCCGGCAAGATAGCCGCTGGAGGCTATTCGTTGACTCGGCCACAGTGGTTTGAAGTGTTCGGGGCTTCGTCGCAGGCGCTGTATGAATCGGCCTCGAGGAAAGGCCTTACCCTCGAGCAGGAAATTCAGAGACGGGCAGCTCTTATGGACCCCGAGGAGCTTGCTGAAAGGATTCGAGATCCAAAGAAGTACAAGGAAAGAAAGCCGAAGTTGAGGGCATTAATCGTCTGACTTTTGCAACTGGGCTTTTGCTTCTTCCTTGATTCGGTTGACGGTACCGTAAATCTCCTCTTGCACCGGCGTCCAGTATTTCTCCGGGACTTCGATCACATAACGACCGTTGGTGTACCCTTGGTTGACGTAGCCGTAGAGGATATCCGCCAACTGTGTATCGTGAAGCTGGATCCATGCCACGATGGCGCCGCGGAAGGCCTCGTCGAGGGTTAGTAGGATCAGCTTTTCGTTAGAGGGCTCATTGGACTTGCCCGGAAACCGAAGGACATTGGTCATAAAGGTCTCTCCTGTCTGTTCTTCTGCATTCGTCGTTGTCTTCCCGATCCTCGGCCATCCGCTTTGCCATCGCATCGAATCGATTGGCCCGTTCCTCGTTCTACTTCGTATTCCCCACATCTCCGGACAGCGCCGGCGCGTTCCACTATGATGCTGTCAGCAAATTCGCGCAGAATACCGCAGGGGCGTTGAAGGCGGATCGCCCGTATTCTATCGAGCCGCATGCTCCGCTGGACAATAGCTACATAATCCGCATGGGAGGTAATCATGGCAAGCGAAATCATGTATGTTCGCGAGCTGGCCGAATTGCTGGGCCTGACCGAGGCTGGCATCCGGTCAGCCCTCCAACGAAAAAGCGAACATATTCCGCCATCATTCAAGATGGGCAAGAGGCACGCCTGGCGGCGGGCCACTGTGACCAAGTGGCTGGAGGAGCGGGAGCAACTGAGCGCCCGTCTACGGCGTAAGGCTTAGCCCAAGATCATCGTCTGATCAGCAATGAGCCGGAGGCGGGCTCCCATTACTCGTGCTATGGAACAATGTTTGTGCCCTAGAGGGGCTCGCTGAGATGGTTGGCATGATCGTCTAGGCGCCGAAGTGCTGTCGCCCGTGTGGAGGGGTTACCTGAGCTTCACGAGATTAAGCAGGGCAGTAATCAACAGAGACCATTAAACTTACCGGAGACCAATATGCGATACGTTACGATTAAGAAGCTGGCGGAACTCACCGGCTACTCGGTCGAAGCCATCGAGGGCAAGATCAGACGTCGGGATTTCGTGGAGGGAGTCCACTATGTCAAGGCTCCGGGTGGCCGCATTCACATCGATACGGAGGCCTATGAAAAGTGGGTAACAAGCGACGTACAGGTGTTGAGCCGAGGGGCACCTCGATCCGGATCTCGATCCAATACAAAGGGGTCCGGTGTCATGAAACTCTGAAGCGCGATCGCAAATTAATCCAAGACGGGTATGATCTACGGTGTCAGTGACACTGTTCATCGTTTGTTGCCGGCTGATCGCACCCACTTGTGAGGACCGCAAGCATGTCAGACTTATCCTTCCCGCCACGATTCATGCGAATAGCGCAGGCCTGCCATTACCTGGGTGTCAACCGAAACTACTTCAATGCAGCCATCCGGCCGAAGCTGACCGAAATCCGAGTCGGCGAAATCGGGGTTCGGTTTGACCTTATTGAGCTGAACGAATTCGCTGATAAATTTAAGGAGTGCAATGGCCGGCCTCCTGCACATGAAGAAGGAGACGACAAATGTCCAAGCGAAAAACCCCAGGCCTCATCCTCAGGGGTAACGTCTGGCACATCCAAAAAGTTGTCAAAGGAGTTGGAAGACTTCGAGAAAGCACTGGCGAACGCGAGATCGAGAGGGCGGAAGCTTACCTCGCGCGGCGCCTCGCCGAAATCGAACGCCAGGCAATCCACGGGGTGCGGCCAGTCCGGAGCTTCCGAGAAGCTGCCATCAAGTACTTGAACGAAGCGGAGAAGAAATCTCTAAGCCGGGACGCAGCTTCGCTGGCGCTACTAGAACCCTACATAGGTGGGTTGCCAATCGACCAGACTCACATGGGAACGCTGGAGCCTTTCATTAAAGACAGGAAGGCTGCGGGAAAATCAGCTGGAACGATCAACCGCGACCTCGCTGTGGTCAGGAACATTCTGAATCTGGCGGCCCGGCTTTGGCGCGATGGTTTCGGCCAAACCTGGTTAGAGTCGGCGCCAATGATCCTTCCGGTCAAGGGGCCAAAGCGGAAGCCCTACCCTTTGTCATGGGAGGAGCAGGGCCGCCTCTTCAAGCTGCTGCCGGAGTACTTGGCGAACATGGCGTTATTCGCTGTGAACACCGGGTGCCGGGAGCAGGAGATCTGTCAGCTTCGTTGGGAGTGGGAAGAAAGGATCGCAGCGCTCGGCACATCCGTCTTCATTTTGCCGGAGTGGATCGTCAAGGGGCAAGAAGGGAAGACGGTGGAGCGGATCGTGCCTTTAAACAAGGTGGCGAAGTCGGTGATCGAAGGGCAGCGCGGGGGTCATCCCGAGTGGGTTTTCCCTCACAAGGGGAAACCTCTGGACCGGATGAACAACCGGGCCTGGCGAGCCGCCCGGAAGGAAGCCGGGCTGGAGCAAGTGAGAGTCCACGACCTCCGGCACACCTTCGGCCGGCGGCTCCGGGCGACCGAGGTGAGCCTCGAGGACCGGCAGGATCTTCTGGGCCACGTCTCGGGCAGGATCACGACCCATTATTCGACGGCGGAGATCCGGAACTTGATTGACGCAGTCGAGAAACTGTGTGAGCGGGATCGGGCGCCGGAGCTGACGCTGATCAACTTGAGTCGAAGGAAGCCATGCACGGAATACGACACTCTGAGCAACTAGGATTGGCGGTGACGGGGCGGATCGAACGTCCGACCGTTACAAGATAGCGTCCCGTAGACTGTTTCAGCTGCGGATTTATGCTCTTCGCTTCCACGTGATATTGAACGCGTACAGAATCAGAGCCGTGCAGCAGGATAGTCCCCACCTGTCGAAAGAATTGCGTAAAGAAGAGTCGCTCGGTACAGCCGCGTGTAGAGCATCGCGCAAGGGATGAGCGGCCTTAGGGGGAATAGGCGACTCTCGGTCTCCTGATTGTCCAGTACAGGACGTTACAGTATATTGCGGTACTTTTTTTCGGGGGCTTCCGGAGGAAGCATGGCTACCACTAAGGCCGCAACGCAGACCTTTCGGCTCGATCCAGGTCTGAGTCCAGCACTGCTTACCGCAGCTAATCAGTAACATCACGCTATCATCAACTTGGGGAAAGTGGTGATTCGGGATTGCTGAGAAAAGAAAACATAGTATCGCCACCGAAGAGCCTTAGAGAAAACAAGAACAGTGGGGGGAGCATTCAGCATGATCAAAACTGTTAAGCAGGCCTGTCGTTTCAATCCCGTCATTCAGGATTATCGAATGAGCCAGGGCATCGAAAACCTGGCAGACCTGATTAACGATGCAGGGGACGGTCGAGCGTTCTTTCTTAGGAACTACGTCACCCATGGTATGGAGCAACTCTTCCGTGAGGGCATGCTGCGGCTTTCCGGCAAATCCGATCAGGCGGTGTTTGAGCTTACTCAAGCCATGGGTGGCGGTAAGACCCACATGATGATCGCTTTGGGCTTGCTGGCGCGTCACCCGCATTTACGCCCAGAGGTGCTTGCGCCCGAGTTGAACGATCGCATCGATTTTGGCAGCGCGCGTATCGCCGCATTCAATGGCCGTAATAATCCGGACAACTACATCTGGGGCGAGATCGCTAGCCAACTGGGCGAAGACGAGGCCATAAAGCCCTATTGGGTCAATGGCCCCAAGGCGGTGGATCAACGCAAGTGGAAAGAGATCATCGGCGATCAGCCGACATTGATCCTGCTCGATGAACTGCCGCCTTACCTTGATAACGCCAGCACGCAGGTGTTTGGCCAGGGCACTCTGGCGAACATGGTCGTCTACAGCCTCAGTGCGTTGATGAGCGCGGCCCTGGAGTTGCCCAACTGCTGTATCGTCATAGCCAACCTATCGGGCAGTTACAAGGCTCAGACCAAGGCGTTGGGCGAAGCCATCTCCAACCTTCAGCAGGAGACCCGTCGCCAGGCTATGACCATTACTCCGGTCCAATTGGCGGGTAATGAAATTTACGAAATCCTTAAGAAGCGGTTGGTCGATGAGCTCCCGGATGAGCGCGTGATTGCCGAAGTCGCCGAGGAATACGCGCAACAGGTCAAGAAGGCCGAAGATGCCGGCTACATCATCGCGGCAAGCCTCGAGCAAATCGCGGAGCAGGTACGGGAGACCTATCCATTCCATCCGTCGTTCAAGCACCTGGTCGCGTTGTTTAAGGAAAACGAAGGTTTCCGCCAGACACGGGGGCTCATGCAGTTTACCGCTCGCCTTCTGAAAAGCGTTGCGCAGCGGGAACTCGACGATGTGTTTCTAATCGGCACTCAGCATCTCGATCTGAACGACGACCAAGTCAAGGACGAAATCGAGCGCATCGCTCCCAAGCTGATGCCGGCGGTCGCCCGTGACATTGCGGACAACGGCAACGCCATTGCCGAGGTCATCGACGATGACTTGGGCAGCGATGCCGCCCGACAAGTGATGACCTTGCTTCTGGCTTCCTCGCTGTCCCGGGCTGTGGGCGGCCGCATCGGCCTGTCCGAGAGTGAGATTATCGAGTACTTGGCGGCGCCCAACCGCAAGCCGGACGAGTTTCTCGAGGCGATACAACGCTTGCGCGAACAGGCATGGTATCTGCACCGCGAGGAACAACGTCTCTTCATCAAGGAAACAGAAAACCTGTCGCGGCAGATCGAGCGCAATGCCAAGGAGGCACCGCAACCCAAGATCGACCAGGCTCTCATCAATCGATTGACCGGCATCCTGCAACCGGAGCGCAGAAATGCCTACCAGGATGTTCAAGTTCTCCCACGCCTTGATGAGCTCAAGCTCAGCGGTCCCCGCGTGCTCATTGTGATCCGGCCGGATGGCCGCGTACCCCCGAGCGAACTTAATCATTTCTTCGAGTTCCAGCAGGAAAAGAACAATCTGCTGGTATTGACGGGACAAGACAGTCACATGGCCGATGCGGTTGAAGATCGGTTGCGCGAACTCTACGCCATCGAACAGATTCATAAACGGCTCAAACCCGGCGACACCCTGTTCGAGGAAGCGCGAGACCGGTTGGAAGAAGCCGAGGAACGCTTCAACAAGGCCCTGTCCGCTGCCTATAACCGTCTTTATTTCCCCAGCATCGACGAGATGGAGGGCCGGGAAACCCTGGTCAGCGTCACCATCGATAACGGGCTGCGTATCGGCCGCGGCGATCAGTCCGCCGAGGCGCAAATCGAGGCCCTGCTGGCCAGCCCCCGCGCCAACTACAAGCTGGCGATGGACTTGCAGGACGATTTCGCCCAGTACTTCGCCATGGCCGAAGCCGAACTTTGGCCTTCCGGCAAGGACAATCGCCGTACGCCCTGGAAGGATGTGGTCAGCCGCGCCAAGACCAATCCTGCTTGGCCCTGGATGCCCGGCAGCGGCGGGCTGGATACCCTCAAGGCGGAGGCGCTGAAACAGGCGCGCTGGCGCTTGGGAGAAGACGGCTACATCGAAAAAGGCCCCTTTCCGAAAGAAAAAACCACCGTCAATGTTTCCTTGCAGAGCAGCCATCCCGAAACGGGAGAGTCCATCCTGAGCCTTACGCCGCGTCACGCCGGCGAGAGTCCGGTGATCCACTATTCGACCAAGCCGGATGTGTCCGAGAGAGATCCGCAGGTGGACGATCCCGAGAACTTCAGTACCACTGAGGCTACTCTCTACTTCTGGGTCAAAGACCCGACCGGCCGGTACGAGGCGGGGCCGCCGTGTCGCTGGTTGGCCGACCTCAAGATTCGCCACCAGGTCGCCCCGTCGGCCGACAAGCGCAGAATCACGTTGCAATGCACCCCAAAGGGCGAGCTGTTTTATACCCTGGACGGTTCCAATCCGAAGAACGGTATCCCCTACGAAGGACCTTTCGAAATCGGTTCGCAAGCCGTGCGCTTATTGGTTTACGCCTGTGCAGGCGAGGCCAACAAGACCGCCGATTTCCACATCCCGGCCAGTGGCGACAAGACCGTCCAGATCATCGATACTAAACCGGCCCGGCTCAACAGCAAGCGGGTGGCCTTGGATACCACCGATCGGGTTTATGGCGTGATCAACCGCTTCCGCGATCGGCCCGGCACGCGCTTCAAGGGCGTGCGCATCGAGATCGGCGAGGGCGAAAACACGGTCACCGTCCGATTCCAGGAACGCGAAGTGACGGCCGCCATGATCGAAGGTGTGGTCGACAGCTTGCGCCAAGTGCTCAACGAAACCCAAGCGCCGGTGGCCATAACCATTGCCGACGGCATCCAGTTCGAAACCGGTTTCGATGTCAAGGAGTTCGCTAAGTTTGTGGGTATTGAATTGCGCCCTGGAGATGTGATTCAGGAGTAGCGAACGCATGACCAAGGTGCAGCCAACGCGTAAGGCCGCCAAGAACACAGCCCCCTCGGCTCGCCCGACCCTTGGATTCGGTGTGCCTGCCACGAGCGATCCGCACCATTTCAAGGTCATCATTCCCAAGACCAATACGGGGCGCGTACTGATCAGCGAATACCTCGGGCTGCAGGCCGCGAGCGAGAGCCAAGCGGTCATCGACCGGGTATTGCTGGATCGTCCCCGCTGGACGGCGATACGAGGCGAGGTTCAACGCGCCTTCAATGCCCGGCTCAAGGCCCACGATCTGAACACTTCCGCCTGGAAAGTCGGCGAGAACCGGGTGGATCGACTGCTCGGCAAGGAACTCTGTGTGCTGGCCTGGGCCGTCGAGCACATGGAGATGGAAAAGATTCCCGTCGCGGTCCGCAACTGGCTCGCCCTACGCCCGGAGGAGCGTTGGTGGTTGTTCGGGATGACCGCCATGAGCACCGGTAGCGTGGGGGATGGCAACAAGGGTTGGCGGTTGGCTCTGCGTCATGCATTGGGTGACGTCGCCCAAAGCGAATTACTGCAGCCTCGCGCTCGACGTGAGCGTGAAACGAAAGATAGCGATCGCCCAACCCTGGATTTATTTGACGACGAATAGCCGATGAATGAACAGAGCTTGATGGCTAGAACGACTTTGACGCCTTTTGCCTTGCAAGATGCTCCCGCCCTGATCGAGGCGGTTTTTCCTGCCCAGAAGGTTTCTTTTGAAGCGCAGAAAGAGCGCAAGGCTAATCTCGGCCAGACGCTGACAGGCTTGGGATCCTATTGGAAAGGCCGCAAGCCGCTGATTCTGGTGCGCGCCATCGTGCTGGGCAGTTTGCTGCCGCAAACGGGCGATGCGGAAAAGGACCTGGAGATTTTCGAAAAGCTGATGGCCTTCGACGACGGGGGCCTGGCGCGCCGCGCTCTGATCCAGAATGCTCTGCGGCCCGCGGAGATCGCCGCCCGCATTGAGCTGGACAATCCGTGGAGCTATTTCAGCCACAACGTGAAGCGCGATGATCCCATGGCCGAGGACGTGGCGTCTTGGACCTTTCCGCTCGACTGCGACGAAGAAGGTATCGCCATTCGTTGGCGGCGCGATATCAGCGAGGACGACAAACTATTTCTCTATCGCAAGGCCCTGTCCACTTTCACGAGTTACGAGGAAAAGGCCGCCCTGTGCAAACGGCCGGAGGAGGTCGATCAGAGCTGGCTTTATGCGCCGATCTGGCCCGCGGTTAACCGTCACTATGCGCATTTAGGCATCGAAGCCTGGTCGCACCAGGAGCTTGTCGAGCAACTCGGCGTTCTGCGCTACGGCCATCGCCCCCGGGTGGGCGATACCTTTTGCGGCGGTGGCTCCATTCCCTTCGAGGCTGCGCGGTTGGGCTGCGACGTCTATGCGTCCGACCTCAATCCCATCGCCTGCATGCTTACCTGGGGAACGCTCAACATTATCGGCGCTTCTCCCGAGCGCCGCGCCGAGATCGAACAGGCACAACGTGAAGTGGCCGAGGCGGTGGACAAGGAGATTACGGCGCTTGGCATCGAGCACGACGAGCAGGGCAATCGCGCCAAGGCTTATCTCTATTGCCTGGAGACCCGCTGCCCCGAGACCGGCTGGATGGTGCCCATGTCGCCTTCTTGGGTGATCTCAAAGACTCGCAACGTGGTAGCGAAACTCGTACCGGATCATGCAAACAAGCGCTTCGAAATTCAGGTGGTAAGCAATGTCTCCGCTGCTGAAATGAAGGCGGCCGAAAAAGGCACGGTGCAGGATGGAGTGCTTGTTTATGACCTGGACGGCAAAACATACCGTTCCCCAATCAAGACCTTGCGCGGCGACTACCGGGATGCCGACGGCAGTACGAAAAACCGTCTGCGCCGTTGGGAGAAGCTGGACTTCAAACCGAGGCCGGAGGACATCTTTCAGGAGAGGCTCTACGCCGTCCAGTGGATTACCAAGGAAAGCCTTGATAGACCCCGGCAGGAGACCTTCTTCGCCTCGGTCACTGAGGCCGACCTGGAGCGGGAGCGCAAAGTCGAGTCGATCGTGGCCGAGAACCTGGCCCGATGGCAGGCGGATGGTTTAATCCCGGACATGGAGATCGAGCCGGGGGACAAAACGGATGAGCCAATTCGTACACGGGGCTGGACCTATTGGCATCATTTGTTTAATGCACGCCAACTGCTGACACATCAGCTTTTTCAAAAGTATTCCACAACTCCGGAAAGTTATCTTCTAACAGCAAGGGGGCTTGATTACTGCTCTAGATTGTGTCGCTGGGATGCTGGCCACGCTGGTTCAAGCCCGCAGGCAATGGGTACTTTTACAAACCAGGCGTTGAATACTCTCTACAACTATGGCGGCAAGTCAAATGAGCACCTTTGCTCATTAGTTCGTGTTCCAAGTCAACATTTTCCACTGCGAGCGATAAGCGAAATTCTGACATCAGTTGCTTCGACCCCCACTCAATTTGTTGAATATTGGATCACAGACCCTCCCTACGCCGATGCTATCCACTACCACGAAATCACCGAGTTCTTCATAGCCTGGCTGCGTAAGAACCCACCGGCACCCTTCGATCAATGGACTTGGGATTCCCGACGCGCCTTGGCGATCAAGGGTACCGGAGACGATTTCCGGCGCGGCATGGTGGAAGCTTACCGCGCGATGACCGAGCACATGCCGGACAACGGCATGCAGTGCGTGATGTTTACCCACCAGGATACCGGCGTTTGGTCGGATATGGTGGGCATCTTCTGGGCGGCGGGCCTGCAAGTAGTGGCGGCGTGGTATATCGCGACGGAGACCACCTCGGAGCTGAAAAAAGGCGGCTATGTGCAAGGCACGGTGATCCTGATGCTCAAAAAGCGGCCGGCCGGCGAGCGCGCGGGTTTCAAGCAGCGCATCCTGCCCGCGGTCAGAGCCGAGGTGCAGCGCCAGATCGAAACCATGATGCACCTCAACGAGGAGGTGAAGGACAAGCACGGGGAACCGGTGTTCAACGACTCCGACTTGCAAATGGCGGGCTACGCGGCGGCGTTGAAGGTGCTCACAGCCTATACTCAGATCGGCGGCGAGGATATCACTAATTTTGCCTTGCGTCCCCGTACTCGCGGGGAAGTTACCGTCGTGGACGAGATCGTCCAACAGGCGGCCGAGGCGGCCAACAGCCTGTTGGTGCCGGAGGGCTTGAGTGCGGAGACCTGGGCCAAGCTCAGCGGCATCCAGCGCTTCTATCTGCGCATGATGGACATGGAGACGACCGGAGCCTCCAAGCTGGACAACTACCAGAATTTCGCCAAGGCCTTTCGGGTGCAGGACTATGCCCGGGTGATGGCGAGCCTTACGGCCAACAAGGCGCGCCTCAAGCGCGTTACCGAATTCGCGTCACGAGATCTGACCGACAGTACCGAGATCGGCGCTACCTGGCTGGGCCGTTTGATCATCGGCCTACAACAACTGCTGAACGAAATCGAGGCCCCGACGGTGATCAGCCAATTGCAGGCGGAAATGCCAGATTTCCTGGACATCCGTCCGCTGCTGATAGACGTTCTGGCGTTCATCGAACGCAAGGCACCAGAACCGCAGATTCGTGAAGCGGCCGAAATCCTCGGCGCCCGACTGCGCAATCTGCGGGCACTGGGACAATAAAACTGGCGCGGACTTCCTGATCGATGGGTATTCGGCGTTTTTCTTCGCGCACTCACCGGCTCGACAGCAGCTTTCTGCTGCGGCACTTGCAGGGTGCACGTAGCTACAAGCGCATCGCCGGCTATTTCACCAGCTCGCTGTTCGAGGTAGCCAACGAGCTACTGGAATCCATCCCTGAGGTGAAGATCGTCTGCAACGTCGATATTCATCCGGATGACCTCAAAGTCGCCCAATTGCGCGAAGCCAAGATGATCGGTCGCTGGAATGACAAGGCGATCGAGGCCGAGGCGCTGCTCAATCGCGACCGCTATCGCCGCTTGGACGCCTTTCTGACCAAGCACGGCCAAGCGGTACGGGTGGCGCCGGACAGCATTTGCGGCTTCGTGCACGGCAAAGCCGGTGTCATCGAACTGGCCGATGGCCGCAAGCTAGGTTTCATTGGTTCCATGAACGAAACGCGCAGCGGCTGGCAGCGCCATTATGAGATTCTCTGGGAGGATGACTCGCCCGACGGGGTCGCGTGGATCGAACAGGAATTCGAGTTCATCTGGAACGCCGCCCGGCCATTGCCGGAGGCCGTGATCCGTGAAGTCCGCCGGCGCGGTTACCGCCGGGAGGTGCTCTTCGACGAGATCGACGATGACGACACTCTGGCGCCGGCGGCGCTGATCGAGTCGCCGCTTTATCGCGAAGGCTTGTCGTTGCAGCCCTGGCAGCAGGGCTTCATTACCGAGTGCCTGCGGCACTACCGCAACTATGGACTAGTGCGCCTTTTGTTGGCGGACGAAGTGGGCTTGGGCAAGACGCTCTCCCTCGGTACCGCCGCCCTGGCATTATGCTTGCTCAGCGATAAGGAGCATCAAGCACGCAAGCCCTCGGTGATCTTCGCGCCGGCCACGCTGTGCGAGCAGTGGCAGACCGAGATGATCGATAAACTGGGCATTCCCTGCGCCCGCTGGGATACCCAACGCAAGGTCTGGCTGGACTATGACGAGCGAATCGTCTCCCCTGCCGGGCGAGAGCAGATCGCCAAATGCCCGTTGCGCATCGGCATCGTGTCCACCGGCCTGATGATGCGCGACTCCCTGGAGAAGCAGTATCTACTTGGTCTGCGTTACGGGTTGATCATTCTCGACGAGGCCCACAAGGCCCGAAGCCGGCAGGGCTTCGGCCGGGATGCCGGCACGCCCAACGAGTTGTTGGCCTTCATGCGCGAGGTGGCGGCGCGCGCCGATCATGTTTTGTTGGGCACCGCCACGCCCATTCAGACCCGCTCGGAGGATCTTTGGGATTTGATGGGTATCCTGCACCAGGGCAGGGGGCATTTCGTGCTGGGTAACGACTTTGCCAAGTGGCACCGTCCACGAGAGGTGCTGCCCATTTTGTCTGGCGAGGAGAGGGTTACCGAGCCGGCTTTCGCCTGGGAACTGTTGCGCTCTCCGTTGCCTTTGGTGGATTCCAGCCAGGAATCGCGCGCCCGGCGGCTATACAGCGCCATTCGCCAGGACCTCGGATCGACCAACGGGGAGTGGCAGACGAATAAACCTTTCATCGAGCTGACCGAGGATACGCGGGAAATTCTGGAGGACGAGCTTTATCGTGAGGTGGCTGGCGCCACCTTTTTCCAGCGGGAAAATCCCTTCGTGCGCCATATCGTGCTGCGCAAGCGGGCAAGCTTGGAAGACGCCGGGCTCCTGACCAAAGTTGGAGTCGATGTGCACCCCGACCGCAATCTGATCAGGGAACTCCACCTCTTTGATGCTCTGTTCGAAGGTCAGGCTCTACGCACCGCGGAGGATTTCCGCGAGGCTTACCGTGAGGCACGCAACTTCGGCAAGGCGCTGGCGAAACGCGGCAAGGGCGGCGGGTTCATGAAAAACCTGATGGAGCAGCGGATCTGCTCCAGTATCCGGGCCGGACTCAATACGGCTCGGATGCTGCTTGAAGGGCGTACTGTCCATGAGGAGGTCGACGATCAGGAGTTCGATCTTGCGCTGGAGACCGGCGAAGAACGGGCGGTGCTGGAGCGTTTGATCGCCCGGCTCGAGCGCATCGAACACGACCCCAAATTGAACGCGGTCGTCCATTACCTCGAGCGCGAGAAATGGCTGGACTACGGCGTCATCATCTTCAGCCAGTACTACGATACCGCCAAGTGGGTGGCCGACGCGCTGGCCGCCCGTTATCACGGCGAGGCGATCGGCTTATACGCCGGCGCCGGCCGCAGCCGTCTTTATCAAAGCGGCGACAGTGTCCATAGCGAACGCGAGACCTTGAAGAAAATGGTCGCCGAGCACGAGATACGTGTCATGGTGGCCACCGATGCCGCTTGTGAGGGCTTGAACCTGCAAACACTAGGCACGCTCATCAATATCGATCTTCCGTGGAACCCCACCCGTCTGGAGCAGCGCATCGGTCGGATTAAACGGTTTGGCCAGGCGCGCGAAAAGGTGGATATGCTCAACTTGGTTAACGAGCAGACGGTAGACGAGAAGGTCTACGAACGCTTATCAGAGAGGATGCGCGACCGTTACAATCTGTTTGGGTCGTTGCCAGATACCATCAAGGATGAGTGGATCGAGGATATCGAAACCCTGGGCGAGAAGATGGACGAATACATCAATGCCCAAAAGGAGGCCACTGGTTTCGACCTGCGTTACACCACCACGATGGAGCTGACCGAAAAGGACTGGCGGGACTGCTCGGAAGTGCTTTCTCGCAGAGATTTCGTCGAACTCATGAGCACGGCGTGGGGTGACGGCCCATAGGTACATGGGGGATCGAAATCGGAGCCTTTAGAGCGTTACAGATCGCCATCGTCATGCTGGACGTTTAACACTCTTCAAGGGCATTACGACCGTTGTCGATGACGCTGTACCTGGCAGATTCGTCCTGAGCCGGGCGAACAGCGTCAGTGCCTAATCCGTTGACGCTGTCTTCCGGATGCGGGGACTGGCGGACAGCGCCACCGATTTCGGCGATGGCGCCATCCTTGTTGGGTGGGATAGGGATTGAGAGACAGCGCCAGCGAGTTGGACGTCGATGCTGTCGCCATATCTAGACCCGGTTGGCTGAGTTGAACTTTAATGGCGTTTAAACAAACCAAACCGGCTCAGGATACGGCCAGTGAATGGTTTCAACATAAGGATTGAAGGCACCGTAAGCCGCCGCCGACGAACTGTAAGAGACGAACTCCTGATAAATTGCGTCCGGCGTGGCGTGGTCGACCCGACCGTTATAACTTAATGCCGACTTCAGATAATGCACATCCGAGTACAGGACATTGTTCATAGATCCATCTTGTTCCCGATACGCTTTAACCCTGTGGATTGCCAGCTTATTGCCGATCAAACTGAGCTGGAACTTGACCGCCGCGATGTCGCCGACTTGAGCGGTCGAGGCGTCCAATAAAGTAGCTAAAATCCTGTCCGGGAGTTGATACCTGTCCCAGTTAACGCCGGTTTGGCTACTGCCTGAGGTAAAGAGAAAACTGACGGATGTGGCACTGGGATGGGTGACCGTCGGCGTCTCGCCTTCGTACCCGTAGGATAAAGTGTAGTCTCCGCCACTAGTACAGCATCACTCTTGATCTGACGAGTCTAAGGAAGAAGGGCTGATCGGCATGGCCGAGTGACCGGCGGGGAGGCGTCTATGGCGAAGCGATATCGAGTCACACTGACCGAAGCGGAACGGAGCGAACTAGAGGGAATGATTTCGAGGGGCCAAGCCGCGGCGCGCAAGCTGGCCCACGCGCGGGTTCTGCTCCAAAGCGACGAAGCCAAAGGCGCTCCCGGCCGCACGGACGCGGAAATTGCGGCCGTATTGAACCTCAGTATCCGGACGGTGGAGCGGGTGCGGCAACGGTTTGTGGAGGAAGGACTCCAGGCAGCCTTAGTCCCTAAGCCCAGCCCGCGCATTTACCGGCGGGCCCTGGATGGCGCCCAAGAGGCACACCTGATCGCCCTGGCCTGCTCGGCCCCGCCCGAAGGCAAGCGGCGGTGGACGTTGCGGTTGTTGGCCGCGCGGCTGGTCGAACTTGACTATGCCGAAGCGGTGTCCTACGAGACGGTGCGGCGGGTGCTTAAAAAAACGAACTGAAGCCGCACCTCCGCAAGATGTGGTGTATTCCGCCGAAGGCCTCGGCCGAGTTCGTCTATCACCTGGAAGACGTGCTGGAGGTTTACCATCGGCCGTATGACGAAGGCCACCCGGTGGTATGCCTGGACGAGACGTTCAAGCAACTGATTGGCGAGGTGCGTGAGCCGTTGCCGGTGAAGCCGGGCCACGTGGAACGCTACGACAACGTGTACGTCCGCAACGGGGTAGCGAGCCTGTTTCTGGCCTTCGAGCCCTTGGTCGGCTGGCGCGAGGTGCAGGTAACCGAGACGCGCACGCGCAAGGACTGGGCGCACTTTATTCGCGATCTGGTCGAGGGTCACTACCGCACGGCGGAAAAAGTGGTCCTGGTGATGGATCAACTGAACACGCATTCGCCGGCGAGTCTATATGAGGCGTTTCCCCCCGAGGAGGCGCGGCGGATCGCCGAACGGCTCGAAATTCACCACACGCCCAAACACGGCAGTTGGTTGGATATGGCCGAAATCGAACTCAGTGCGCTCGCACGGGACCTGCCCGAACGGGTGGGAGAACGGACCGACCTGGTACGGCAGGTGGATCAATGGAAGACCTCACGCAATCAGGCCAAGGTGAAAGCGAATTGGCAGTTCACCACGGCCGACGCGCGTATTAAGCTCCGCAAGCTTTACCCGACCAGCGACGGGTGACAGTGCACTAGAGTAACTGCTATTAAAGTGCTCGGCGGCGATTATGTTGGTCCAGCTTAGCGGGAACGGGCCGCCGTACGTAGTGCTGTCACTGCTTCCCGAATACGTGACCGCCTTTTGCTGGTCCCCGACCGATAATGTGATGGTTGCCGTGGTCGTGGTGTTTCCGGTGAATCCGCCGACCTCGCCTTGGGCTCCGATGTCGTATTGGGTCGAACCTGTGATTGCTTGGGAAAAGCTCAGCGTCGTCTCGAACAAGCTGTTGGCTTTGGTATAGCCCATCCGCAAGATGCGATCGGCGATGAGAACCGTGTCGTTGATTACGGGTCGTCCGTAATGTTTTGTTCCCAATGGGCCTACGCTGATCAGCGACGGGGGAGATGCCGAGTAGGAATACGTTCCGAGGACCTCCTCCCGTGTCTTCAAGACTGTACAGGACGCCGTGATCTTCGGGGATCCGTTCGGGTTGTGCTCTAGGGACAGTTCCACAAAGCCAACCGGCCAGAGGGCGATGGCATTGTATTTGTACCCGTCCCAATCTGACCAGCGGCCGAGAGACGGGTTGGCTGGGCTCCTAGCCTGCTGATCGTATAGCCCTAAGACCGCCTTGTTTCCAGAAGATGTGGTGTCTAGGACCCTGACCGTCGTCGCTTTGAGCGTCCTCGTGGCCGGGACATCGTTTTGAATATCGACGATTCCCGAATAGAACAACGTCGGCGTGTCTTGTCCCAAATCACTGAGAGATACCGGAGTCGTGAATGTCTCCGACGCCGTCCCGAACTCACCGAACCGGGTGGCCGAGATCGACCCGCCCAACACATTCCCATCGGTGATTGTGATCCCGCTCACATCGATCAGCCAGCGGCTGCCGTCCGTTCCGAAAAACAGGAAGCGCTTGTCGGGGGAGCCTAAAGACTTTCCGTAAAAATGGCCGCCATAGATCACCGCATCATTGCGCCACTCATAACCGTGGGCCTGGTCCCAAGCTTGCTCTTCCGGGGTCCGGACGACGGCCGAGATCCCGGGCTTTTTAACATAGTACGAGGCGAAGCTACTGGGTGAGGTAAGCGTCAGGTAGTATCGGTTGTAAGTGGCGGACCAAAAGACTTGTCGGCCGTTGGGCAAGTAGGTGTTGCCGAGCTTATTGATAATCTGGACAGTCTCCGGGAGCAGCAGCTTGCCACCCACCAGGAGGCCGTGGTACGGGTTGCCTAGGGCACCGATTTTGGAATACCCGAATTCTTGCGTAAGCGTATCAATCACGGGGTTCCTCCGACGGGATTTGTGCGGAAGCATCGTCAGAGACGAAATCGTCGAGCGAAAGCAAGCCGTCTGATGTGTAATCGGAGTATGAAAGGCTGAATGAAAATAAGCCGTCACATGAGAAAAATTCCTCGTTTTCCATCGTAATGTTCTCCTTAATCGAATTGCCGGGACAGCGTCAGTGGTTAAGATCACTGACGCTGTTCATGGTGAGTGGTTGCCGGATCGGGGATGACAGCGCCACTAAGATGGACGATGGCGCTGTTTCGGGCTTATGGCTGACGCTACGTTACGAGTCCAGGACATAATGATAAGTAGTCCCTAGATCGCCCGTTTCGACAATAGCGGCATACAAAGCCCGCTCATTAAGTTCAAGCCGGCGGTTTAGCTTCTCAAGCTCAGATCGCTCATGCGTCGTGAACGCGCTCGGCAACGGGGTATCAAGGTCGGCGCGAGTGGAGAAGCGGCCGCGAATTATCTGATTGAAACGCTCAACCGACATGGTTTCAGGGTTATACGACAGATCCTGTTCCTTTAACCGACGACCAATGCGGATGCACCAGATGCGAGAGAAGGGTGGGTATTTCAAAGAATTTGATCGATCGTCGATATTCCCGATTGGCCTAGATTGCGAATCTGGCTGATAAAACAGCTCAAAGCCGCAATGCTCAATCAGCGCTTCGAAGTCCTCTCCATTCATGTCAAAAATCAACGGACGATGCTTATAGCGAGCCGCGTGAAACCGTGCCGCTCGCTCGAATGCTCCGAGATTTCGGAAGGCTCCGGGCATGAGTGTGGACGAGCCACCGCCCCCACAGTGGGAAAGCTTGATGTCGCCGTTGTCCTCTTGGTGAACTCGGAGATTACAAAGATGTTTGCCGTTGCGGAAATATCCCTGGGCGTTTTCAGTAATGGTCATATAGGCCTCCTTGCCTGATAGTTAAGAAATTAGTGTTGTGGATCGGCCGGTTCCTGCTCGACGGGCACGACGTCATAGGTGACGCCGGCGCTGTTGAGTTCGGCTTTCCCGTTCAATCTCTCGGCCAAGCTCAGCACAAAAGTTGCGGCCTTCAGTCGCCGGTGCGGATCGTTCCGCGAGTCCAGAGCCGATTCCAGAGCATTGAGAGCCTTTGTAATCAGGTCCGGCAGCCTCTCGGCAAACTGCCGCTCGGCCTCCTCGCGCAGTCGCAAAAGCTCCGCCCGGGCTTCTGGCTTGGCTAGGAATCGGCTGACAGATCCACGATGCCATCCTACTTCTTTGGCGATCTCGGTCCTGTTGGTCAGCCCCTCCGCGACTTTCTGCAAGATTCGACGGTGTATATCGTTGAGTTCTTTCACTTTGTTGAACCTCCTTGTCGGACTTCTGTAGTAGTCAGTGACGCATTAAGTTATTGAAATCACTATGCTTATGCATTGAATCCCACGGCTGTGACGCATTAGTTACGCATTAAGTTATTGAAATTACTGAAGTTACGCTTGTGACGCATGTCTGCAAAACTTCATATATAAATGAACGGGAGAGATAGCTATCCGCCTTTGTGATGAACTTTCTATAAAGTTTATAAGGGTTTATGCGTAACATAGTAACCACGCGAGTTTGAAGCGTAATTTATGCGTAACCGATGCGTCACCAACCCTCGTTTATGCGTAACTTTTTCGGAGTGAAGACACTTTACCGGCCGGTTTTTGCCGTTGGGCAGCGTTTGCCGGGTCCGACGCCCAAGTAAGAAAAGCGGCACGGTCCTCGTGAGCCTTGTCGCCTTCCCCTCGAAGCTCGATACGGCATAACTTCTTCCCGTCTCGCTCGGATTTGTGCTGCATGGACTGGACGCCCAGGAGCTTTAACACAGACTGCAACCCGTTTGAAAACCGAATGACGTCAGCCGGTTTGATACCTGCCGACTCGCACCATGTTACGTAGTTGGCATACAAGCTCACTCGCGCCTCTTCGGCGGCCGTTTTGCCAAAAGCGATCCCGATGCGGACCTTGCTGTTTTCGTTGTCACTGTAGACCAGGTTTTCGTCCATCCAGCGCGCAACCGGATTTGAATTGCGTAACGCTTCGATCGCTGCCGACCTCGCAGACCTTGATGCTTGATTGGTGTCGACCAACAGTCGGACCATCCTCCCGTCACTCATACTCAGCGCCCAGTTGACGATACCCGGCAGCAGCGGCCGGAATTCGGCCTCCAGATTGCGCCGGCGATCTGGTGGCACTACGTTCCGGAAGTAAAGAGACACCTGCCGGCGGTGCAGGGCGCCGCTCAGATCCTTTGATTTCGGTTCCGAGTTCGCAGCGATTGCCGTTACACCTTGAAACTTGAACGAAGCGCCGGCCTGTTTGTTTTTCTCTTCATATCGCAACGAGTCGTAGCCCGTTGCGGCCTTGAACGTCGTCAGCTCCTCACTAAATCCCTCGGCGTCAGTGATCACCAAAAGCCGTTTGCCATAAAGCTTCGCCGTTTCGAACCGGCTACCCTCCAGACTACGGAAATCGGTCACGTGGACGTTCTCAGTCCCGATCAGCTCCTCCAAAATCCGGAGAATCGTACCTTTCCCCGTCCCGGGCGGTCCGATCAAGGCCAGAAATCTCTGCAGATCAGCTCTTCCCGTCAGCATGGCCTTAATAAACGCCCGCAGAATTCCGACTTTCTCCTCTACGTCGGCCGGAACGTCAGCCTCATCCTGCAATACTTCCCGTAACCAGATCACAAACGGCTCGCAGGTAGCACCCGGTTCGTAAGCATGATTCAAAGTCCACGTAAACCCATGTTCCGGCGAGTGTGGAAGAAGTCCCAGGCTCATTAGGTCCAGCACCCCGTTCTTGAAAGGGATCAGATGCCTCGGTGACTCGCCAAAGCGCCGGCACAGTTCCAGTTCAAGGAACGCCATGCAACCTCTTAGAAGCTGGATGCTATACCCCGTGGGAGCACCCTCGGCGATCTGCTCATTCACCACCCGGCGAATTTCCGTATCCGGCAGTTCCCACCAGCAGTTCTCCGAATATCTCCGCCACGCCATCCGTACCGGGTCGTAGCCGATCATGGGAAGCCGTTCCGCAAGCGCCCGCGCCGCCTGATTTTGCGGCAGCAGTTTGCCATTTGACCCCAGCAGGAACCCAGTAGCCGGGGTATCGTTCAACTGCCCGGCTTTTAGCCGCTCGATGGCTTCCAGCAGCAGCTCCCGTGTCGCTTCCCGATCCTCAAGGGCCATGTCGTTGATGTCGTAATTGCTGGGAGCTTTGCCGCCGTCGGGCTTCCTCGGAATCACATAACCCGCCTTAATCTCCCCGTCACTGGCCTCCCGCAGCACCTCCAACGCGATCCGGGCCTCTTTCTCCGCACCCTTCCCGACGTCCGGAACGAATAGCACGTACTCGGCCTCAAGGTCGCCGGTTGCGAACAGATAACCGACATACCGAAACGCCCACTTCCCTAGAGTGATAACCGATGTACAGCCGGTCAGTTCGGCAACAGTACAGGCTTGGCCATACCCTTCGGCGACTATCACCACGCCCTTGTCGGTAACGGTTTCCGGCTCTACTGCTCCGTGCGTGAAGTGAGCTATGTACCCTTGCCTGTTCGCTGGCAGCCTTTTCAATTTCCCATCGCCGGAGATGGCTTGGAACGCGTAAGGCATGTCGAACAGATAGCCGGGATGTCGTAGAGGTACCAATAACAAGTCCCGGTGGCTGTAACCCCGCGGCATATAGTCCGGCGAATAAAATGCGCCACCCAGAGGCTTGATGCCCTTGCGAAGGATGTAGGCGTGCTCGCTGGCTTTGTTCTCCAATCGCTGGATGTCGTGCCATGTGCCCACCGACTCTAGGATATCCTCCACAGTCCTAAGCGCTCGATACTTCCCGGATACTTGCTCATAGGGAGAGAGGGTTTCGTTTTCGGTATTGTCGAAGTCCCCGCCGCGGTCCTCGAAGAGGATGTTTTTCTCCGCCTCGGAAAACCCGCCGAAGAATTTTCTTGCCCAGCCATCGAGAGGCTTTGCCGTCGCCCGTTTGAAGGTCTCCTGGATTTCTCTCGGGGTTGTTTCGTCTTTGGCCTTGCCGTGTGCCCGAATTCGGAAATCGATCACCAGCTTAAGGCCTGCCTTGTCGTCAATCCCGAGACTTTTAATCCAACTGCAGAGGTGGAATAGTTTGGTATTGCCGCAGACTGGATTGATATCCGCGAGACGGTTTTTTAGCAAATCAATTCGGGCTTGAACAAGATCAACGCTGGACGTGTCTTGGTCGTTAGCCGCGAGCGCGGCCAAGTGAGAGTTTCTCATTTTTCGGTTCCCCAAATGTTGGGGCACCAGAAGGGATTTGTCTTTACGCGAAAGTCCCGTAAAATCAATATGCTAGACTGATTTCCAAAAGATTCGCGCGGCTCCAAGTCCCTCTGGTGCCGCGTTTTTTCTTTAAGCCGATTGTTCCAACATTTTCCGGCGCCACTCCGCCGCCGCCTCGACCGGAATAAGCCGTTTTCGGCCTAGGGTGAAACTGCGTGGGCCCTTCCCGTCTCGCATCAATTCGTAAAACGAACTGCGGCCAATCGAGTGGTCTCGACAGAATTCCTTGACGGTCATGGCGTGTTTTGAGGTGGATGACATAAGCTTTTCCTTGTTTGTTAGCGTCCGCCGTATTATGCCGATGTCCACGCCAGATGCATATTTTTATTTTTAAAATCAATGATTTGTGAGATTGTCCATAAATGTCCAGATTGGATTGTGAGGAGCTGGTTGAGTTTGTGAAATAAACAACGCCTATTTCACAAAACTTGCCTTTGGATTGTGAGCAGTCCCTCAATCCGTATTCCGTGATTTCAGGTTTACCGAATGGAAAATGATTGTTTCCTTATCGAATGTTTCTCACCTTTGTATCCGTTCCAGAAAAAGTTGGAAGATGCGCCCGGATCGTTTGGGCCACGTAGCTATCTCGTAGATGGGCATAGTGCCTCTCGGTCATTCTCGTGTCGGCATGTCCTAGCGCCGCCGCGATCACTTGCAGCGGCACGCCCTGCATCGCCAGAAGCGAACCGTAGGTGTTTCTTAAATCGTGAAACGAGACGGTTGTCAGCTTCGCCCGAGCGCAAGCCTCGTTCATCCGTCGCGACTGGTGCGACTTGCCCCACACTCCGCCATCCTCGCGGGTGAAAATCCGCTCTCCTCTCAGCTTCCCGGCCGTCCATTCCCCGAAGCATTCCCGGCCCTCGTCGGTCAGTGGAATATGCCGTGACTTTCCGCTCTTCGACTCCTGTACCCGCACCACGCCCGCGTCCACGATGAAGTCCTGAACCTCCATCTTCACCAATTCCCCGTAGCGGCAGCCTGTCAACAACGCCGCCCGAACCAGCGGCCGGAAGTCGGGATCACAGGCATTCAGCAGCCGCGCGCACTCCTCCACCGAAAGAAAGCGAACCTTCGGCACGTCTACCCCGCGAAACGGCTTGACCTTCCGCCAAGCTTCGTCCGAATGCGCCTTCCCGTGGTGATAAGCATGGTTCAGCGCGGCCTTGAGCACGGTCAAGATTCGATTGGCCGTTGCTCGTCTCGCCCTGAGATCATTGTTCAAACGAACCTTAGGTTTGGATAACTTGCCGGTCCTCAAGCGTGCCGGCGCCTTCGCCAATCCGGAGTGCCATTTGCTGATGTCGCTGACGCTGAGCTTAGCCAGTTCGATCTTCCCGAGCGCCGGGAGAATATGCGTGTCGATCGTATACTTCGTCGCCTTCACGCTCTTTCGATGCGCCTCAAACCAGGTCAAGTAATCCTGGCAAGCATCTGCTACGGAATAGGGGCCCTGCGACTTGTTGACGCCATAGGCCAGCGCCAGCGCGTGCGCCTGGGCATAACTCAAAACATCCTGGCCGTCCGCGTCAACGTGATCATCGGCCTTCCCCAGAGTGACCTCCAGGTACTTCCCGTCGCCCTTATAGATCCGCACCAGCCACTTTCCACCCTGCGGGCCTTTGTAATAACCCAAGTGTCGCCCTTCCACCAGCAATCGGTAATAAGCCTTCTTTCGGGCTTTGAGCCGCCCCCGAGCTTCTCTCGATTCCAGTCTGGAATCTCTCACCTGTCGTGCCATTTCATTTCCCCAATATTTCCCCAATAAACCGGCGTGTACCAAGGGGAACAAGCATGGACGTAAGCGTACATTATGTCAATAAAAACAATGGTATATTGTGTTTTTAGGAGGCCGCTCTTGTCCGCGTTGCGGCTCTCTCACGGCGGCAACAGGGGTTCGAACCCCCTTGGGGACGCCAAGTTTATATAACCTTGGGACAGCAAGGTCCCGACGGTCGTTTGTCCTTCCGCCCGCAATACTTTCTTGCCTTTCCGTTCCACCGGAATACACCGAATCGGTTCCTTGAGCAGTTGCCGGAGCGCTTTTCGTGCCGCGGCCACATCGCGCTGCATCCAGCGCGTCAAACCTCTGGAGTGACGCTCATTTGCGCCAGTAGGCCGGCGTGAACAGGATCAGCGCCGTGAACACCTCGATGCGGCCAAGAAACATGGCCAAGGTGCAGATCCACGTTTGAAAGTCGGTCAATCCGCCGTAGTTCGTGGCGGGTCCCACTTCCCCCAATCCGGGACCCGCATTGTTGATGCTGGCGAGCACGGCGAAGAACGATGACAGGAAATCGAGTCCACTGATTACGAGCAATAAGGTAAGGACCACGACGCTCATGAAATAGACAAAAATAAATCCGAGCACCGACAGGACGATCGGCGACTGAATGACCATATTGCCGAGTTTGAGCGGGTTGACTGAAGTGGGGTGAGTCAGCAGAAACATCTGGAGCTGGCTTTGTTTGACGAGAATCAGGGTCCGCATCATCTTGATGCCGCCGCCGGTGGATCCGGTGCAGACGGCAACGCAACTCACGAAGAACATCCACAGCGGCGCAAAAATCGGCCACTCGTTGAAATCGGCGGTGACAAACCCGCAGTCGGTGCCGATGGACACCAAGCTGAAGCTCGCGTGGCGAAGGGCGGTCGGAAAATCCGCATAAGTGCCCTGAAGCCACAGATAAAGTCCAATCCCCACGCAACTGCCCACCACAAGCACCAGATAAGGTAGCAACTCGACATCATGCTTGTACGGCATCAGGCTCCTGCCGCGGAGCGCCAGAAAATGCGTGGCGAAGTTCATCCCCGCCAGCAGCATGAAAACGATCAAAACCGCCTCGATTGCGGGCGAATTGAAATGGCCGACACCGGCGTCGTAGGTGGAGAACCCGCCGAGCGACAAGGTTGCAAATGCATGGCAGACAGCATCCAGCCACGTCATCCCTGCCCATTTCAAGGCAAAAATACAGGCCACGGTGATGCTGCCGTAAACCAGCCAGAGATTCTTGGCCGTCTCGGTAATGCGCGGCGTGAGCTGGGTGTCTTTCATGGGGCCGGGCGTTTCAGCCATAAACAGCTGGCGGCCACCGACACCGAGCACCGGGAGAATCGCCACCGCCAAGACGATGATTCCCATGCCGCCCAACCAGTTGAGTTCATGCCGCCATAAATTGATGGCGGGCGGCAGCCGATCCAATCCGGTCAGAGTCGTGGCGCCGGTAGTCGAAAGTCCGGACATCGTTTCGAAGTAGGCGTCGGTAAACGACAGGTTCTTCAGATACGACATCAGTGGAAAAGTTGCAAAGGCGGCCATTCCCGTCCAGGCGAGCACCACCAGCATAAAGCCCTGTTTGGCCTTCAACTCCCTATCGAATTGGCGGGTCAGTATCCAAAGTAGCAAACCCGCACCCAAGGTGAGCAGCATGTCCTCGATGAAAAGCAGTTCCGTCCCATCCCGATAAATGAGCGACGTCAAAATAGGCAAGATGTAGGTCATGCTGAAGACCATTAGCATCAGCCCGAAAACCCGGGCCAGTGACAGAAATTGAATCATGCTGAAATGCTTTTTTGTTCTTATTAACCCGGCCTATAAATATAGGCCGGGTTAATCCGGGGCAGGGATGCCCCGGCGCGGCGACAAGCCGCGTGAGCCCAGGCCGGGCGTGTACCGGCCTGGGCGGCGGCCCGAAATACCAGGAGGGTATTTACGGGCCTGATTAATAAGATTTCTGTATGCGCAGAATAAAAGGCATCGGAATTTCCGTCCGTAAGCGATCACTATCCCATTTTCTTTGAGACGATAGCCATTCCAGAACTTACCCTGCGCGCTAAAAATACCGGGCATTGATCACGAAATGCGCGACTATGCTGCCGGCATACCCGAGCGCAATGGCCGGAACCCATTTCAGGTGTGTGCTGAAGGTATAGAAGCCTTTGGCTTGACCGAGAAGTCCCACACCCGCCGCCGAGCCGATGGCGAGCAGGCTTCCCCCGACACCCGCCGTCAGCGTCACCAATAACCATTGCCCCTGTGAGATATCGGGCATCATCGTCAGCACGGCGAACATGATGGTGCCGTTATCGATGAAGGCGGAGATGATGCCCACCAGCACGTTGGCGATGGTGGGGTCGAGATCGGTATAAAGGAACTGCGAGGCGTAGTTCAAATAGCCGATGAAGCTCAAACCCCCGACGCTGACCATGACGCCGTAGAAGAACAGCAGCGTGTCCCATTCCAATCGCGAGACGTTGTGGAATACGTCGAAATGATGCCGTTCCTCCAGGTCGTAGGGGATTTCCATGGCATCGGTATCGGCGACTTCGCCCGAATTGCCGCGTGGCGCCGCAGTCTTCTGCAGGTAATAGCTGAAGAATTTCAGATAGGTGAGCCCCGCCAACATGCCGGCGGCCGGCGGGAGACTCAGGAAGTTCTCGAAACAGACGGCGGTGACGATGGTCAACAGAAACAACAGAATAATCGTTTTCGCCCCGCGCCGCAGGGCGAAAGCCTCCAGAGCGGGTGCCGGCTTTTCCTTGGGAACCCAGAAGTACATGATGGCTGCCGGCAGGACAAAATTGACGATGGAGGGGACCAGCAACGAATAGAACTCGATGAACGGCACGACCCCTTTTTGCCAGACCAGGAGGGTCGTGATATCGCCGAACGGACTGAAGGAGCCGCCGGCATTGGTGGCAACCACCACGTTGACGCAGGCCACGCCGATGAAGCGGCGGTTATCCCGCCCCATCGCCATGATCACGGTGCCCATCAAAAGGGCGGTGGTGAGATTGTTGCACACCGAGGACAGCAAGAAGGACAGGCATCCGGTGATCCAAAACAGCTGCCGATAGCTGAAGCCCTTGCGCAGCAGCCAGATACGCAGGGATTCGAACACCCCCCGATCTTCCATGGCGTTGAGGTAGGTCATCGAAACCAGTATGAACAGGAATAGCTCCGCGTACCCCTCCAACCCAGTGCGGAATGCTTGCTCGGCCTGCTCGCCAAGGCCGTCCCGGACGTATACGGCAGCAATCAAGACCCAGATGAGGCTGGCGGCAAGAACCATCGGCTTCGATTTCCTGAGTTCCGTGACCTCCTCGATCATGGCCAGCGCATAAGCTCCGAGGAAGATCGCGACGGCCAGATAGCCGACGGCATGATGGGTCAGATCCAGAGGCGGCGGTAGGCTGCCCTCGGCGCTCAGGGCCGGGACCGGTAAGGCGGCAAGCACGGTCATCAGCCATTTCTTATTCATGATTGATCGGCTTGTTGGTGAGTACGATGTAGCCGTGTTTCTTGACCGATCAGCCGCTGATGACGGCTGCCCGCTTGTCTCGTTATTAAGACGTGAAGCATGGATGGCATTCCGCTGTTTAATGTTGAACGAAAAGGCAATGCAGACCTGATCATGCAAAGGCGAGCGCCGCCGGTCATTGCTTGGCTGTATCAATGCACGCGCTCGTGGGCCTTCGATCATTCGTCGTCGCACAGACGGTATCCCACACCGGGTTCCGTCAGGAGATAGCGGGGTCTGGCGGGATCGGCCTCGATCTTGTGTCGCAACTGGCCCATGTAAATCCGGACGTAATGGCTGTGCTCGGTATGGCCCGGACCCCAGACCTCGTTCAGCAGCTGTCTGTGGGTGACGACACTTCCCGCATGACTGATCAGGGCGGTCAGTAGGCGATACTCGATCGGCGTGAGATGGATCTCGCGGTCTTCGAGAGAAACTTTCCGCCGGGTCAGTTCGACCTTTAGGCCGCCGACTTGAAACACATCGCGCGGCGGCCCCCACGACCGCTGCGAGGCGCGCCGCAGCAATGCCCGGATGCGCGCCACGAGTTCCGCCGTGCTGAAGGGTTTGGTCAGGTAGTCGTCCGCGCCGGCGTCGAGGGCCTGGGTGATGTCGTTTTCGTGATTTCGGGCCGACAGGATGATCAGAGGGACTCCAGTGCGTTTCCGTAACCGATCCACCACCTCCACGCCATCCATGTCCGGCAGTCCAAGATCGAGGATCACGAGTGCCGGTTTGGCGCTTCGCGCCGAAGCCAA